>ENA-ORXD01000101-ORXD01000101.1-sediment-metagenome-genome-assembly--contig:-NODE-101-length-143806-cov-8.901662_pt1 | contig 143806 bp, 125 predicted proteins | sample MGYA00237862_ERZ511471 | MGnify/ENA metagenome assembly ERZ511471
TGCCATCCTCCCCCATCTGGCCGAAGACTTCCATCGTTTTATATTTCGGTGTCGCCGTGAAAGCGAAGAAGCTGATGTTCTTCTGCCGTCCTCGTTTGAGCATGGTGCGGATAATCTCCTCTTCGGCATCATATCCAGGTTCTTCGGCGACACAAAGTGCTGCTGCCTCCTCTCGTATCGCAGCAGCGGAAAGGACCCCTTTGAGTTCGATTGCACTCTCCCCTCCCTGTGAGCTATGTGCTTCGTCAATGATGACTGCATACCGACGTTTCGGCAGCTCTCCGATCTTCTGGGTTACGAACGGAAATTTCTGCAGGGTGGTGATGATGATAGGTGATGCCGTTGAGAGAGCGTTTGCAAGCTGAGTGGAATCGATATCGATCTTCTGTACGACACCCTGTTTATGCTCGAACTGGTAGATGGTGTTCTGCAACTGCTGGTCGAGAACCAAACGGTCGGTGATCACGATCACTGAATCGAAGATCTTCTGGTCCTTTTCATTGTGTAGACTTACAAGCCGGTGGGCAAGCCATGCAATCGTATTGCTCTTGCCACTCCCTGCCGAGTGCTGCACGAGGTAATTTTTCCCGGCACCAGTCTCCTTTGCATCGCTAATCATCTTCCTGACTGCATCCAGCTGATGGTAGCGGGGGAAGATGACTGATTCACGCTTGATTGTTTTACCGGCTATTTTCTTTTCTTCGATCTGGATGTGAATAAATCGTGCGATGATATCGAGAATACTGTCTCGCTGCAGGACTTCTTCCCAGAGGTAAGCAGTCTTATAATTCCCAGGATTTTCGGGATTCCCGGCACCGCCATTGTTCCCACGGTTGAACGGGAGGAAATAGGTGCTCTTTCCACTTATGTGCGTGGTCATGTAGGCACAGTCTGTATCCACCGCGAAATGCACGAGGGTCCGTTTCTTGAACTTGAAGATCAGGTCCTTCGGATCGCGGTCGGTCTTGTACTGGTGGATGGCGTTTCGCCATGTCTGGCCGGTCATGGGATTTTTCAGTTCAGCGGTGACAATCGGGATGCCGTTGATGCTGAGAACCAGGTCCAGAGTGTTGTGATATGACTTACTGTAGGGGAGTTGCCGCGTTACGGTGAGCCGGTTGGCCGCGTAAAGCCTATGCGTCTCGGGGTTGAGGCCGCTGGCCGGGGCGAAATAGGCCACGTGGAAGGGCTTGCCAAAGCACTTGAAACCGTGCCGCAGGACCGCGAGACACCCTTCATGATCTGAGTTCAGCGCCCGGCACAGGTCATCGAGGAGCGTCGCTTCCGCCTTGTCCTTTTGGATGTTGACGAGATACCCCCATTCCTTGGGCTGGGTCTCCCGCACAAAGTCGAGCAGTACCGTCGGATCGAAGCCCCGTGCTTGATCGAAAGTTTCCCTGTTCCTTTTCGTGTATCCTGCTTTTGTGAGTAGATGATTTTCTATGGCGGCTTCGAATGCGTATTCTGTATGCTGTCCGGGCATCAGCTTGGTCTCCTCCATTCATACCGAGCATCAAGCTCTTTGAGCATCAGGAAGGTGTCCTTGTAGGTTACCGTGAATTGCGCGCAAACATCGGGCAACAGTATCCGGTTTCGAGATTGTGGGCGAGGTTGCTCATTCGTGATAACCGTGACATCATGAGCCTTTGCGTACGCCACAAGCCAACCGTCTGCTTCAGTTGCGAATTTTGCCTTTGCCTGATCGAAATATTGTGAGTTCCGTTGCACCCAAAGCATGACCTCTTCATAGGCGGAGATCACGGCACTGTCATCCGTACCGATGAAGAATCCAGCAGGCAAATCATCCTTGACCCATTGAACAAGATCTTCGTCCGGTCGCCCGGCAAGCAGTTCACCCCTGACTTTATCAATACTACAAACGTTTCCTTCCTCGTAATGATAAATCAGGCTGTCCCAGAAACCTGGACATATCGTGAAGGCATAGTAGCTGTTCTTCGCCGCAATAAACACATCGGAATCCAAAATATAGGGGCTGTTTGTGCTCATGGCAGATCGACCCCCAGGCGGTGGGCGTATTCCTGAAAAGCGCCCCCACGCAGGCCGGTAAGGTCGTAGGCCTCTTTGAAGCTCACGCGGCCGCTCTTGGCGGCAAAAATAACCTGCGTGGCAAACATTTCGCCTACGCGCGTGTTCTGGTTGTTGTAGAAGTCACCCCCAGCGCCGGCAGGACTTGGCCTGCGCTCTCTAGCGATATATTCCTGGTAGAACGCGAAAAATGTTTGTCGGTCCACCAGACGCAAATCCATCGCGCGGCGTCCTGCAACAATAGGGCTGACTTTAAAACGCCGTGCTATGGTCTCGAACGGCGCTTCTTCATACCTGAGTTCACGCCAACAGTCTTTCAGCTCGCGCGCAGGGACAAGAAACTCCGCAGCCGCCTGATCGCACCACGACTCGATATCCTGGGATGCTCGAGTTGCCAGACCGGCATCCGTCAGGGCGCTCTCTCCGAGCCAAATATGAGCTAGTTCGTGTATCAGGGTAAACATCTGCGCCGATTTCGCGTCAGCTCCGTTGACGAAAACGAGCGGGGCATACTCGTCGCTGAGTGTAAAACCGCGAAATTCATCAACGTGCAGCTTGCGGTGCGTGTTGTTTCCGACAATGCCGTTGATGATCGCCATGATGTTCATTTTTTCGATGGCGCGCCGCAGTTCGCCGACCGCTTCCTTCCAGGTGCGGACGTTAGCGGCCCAGCCATCCTCAAGGCCGATTATACGCCGCATTTCGCGTCCGACGGCTTCCGGATCATCCGTCGAGCGGGCGCTTCCCACAAAGTCCAACGGCTCCGCGTCGCATTCGATCAGCATTTCGCGCAACCAGGCTTGGCGGCGCTGCATTATATATAGGGTGTCCAGCAGATCCGGGCTTGGGCGGCCGATATATTGATTGCCGACCGTGCGAAGGTCGGGAATGGGCACGGATTCTTCCGGTGCTTCCGGGAGGAAAAAGTAGCCGAAGGGCGTATAGGTCGCCTGGGCGAATTTCTCCAGTTGTTTGAATGTCGGCTGTTCCTCGCCGCTTATCCAATCGGGCAACTTGCGAAAAGACTTTTTCTCAGCCACCGAGTCGATGCTTTGCCCGGCCCTTTCACAGGCCCATATAAACAATTCCGGACTGACATCAACGCGCATCATATCTTCTTCTCACTCACTTTTTTAATCCTGCCGTTAGCATTATAGCATATCTGGTCAGGGTTCTTCACGTGAACGATCCCAATCTTAAATCAGTTGACTCCTGCATCAGGCTACTTCCTTACGCACGTCAATCTTGCCCGTCACGGCGGCTGAGATGAGGGCGATTCGATATTCACTGAGCATTTCAATGCTGTTTTGAACCTTCTCAATGAGTGCATCGATTCGCGCCGTCTCACGGTCTATGAATGCCGCAATTGCCTGCTGTTCCGAGGAAGGCATCACTGGTATCTTGATGGCACCAAGGTCGCCCTTTGTAATATGTACCAAGCCAATGATCCCATGCGCCTGCTTCTCGACATAGAAAGTCAGCGCCTTCAATGTCCAATAAAGCCACATCTTGTGGCACTTGTATTCGGCGAACCGGAAGATGTGCTGGTTCAAGTAGTGCCGCTCTTCCCGCCACCAGAGGAACGGGCCGAATGATGTACCTCGATTCCCAGACCAACCGAAGAGCAAGTCCCCCTTTTGTACGTGGTACTTCGCAGGCAGAGTTTCCCCACTGCAATTGAAGTTCTCTCCACCATTCAGATTCTCGATGCGAATGATGGGGACTCCGCTATCCTGCCAATCGGATGGCTTAAATGGTGCTCCGTTGATGAAGAGTGTTTTGTACTTCAAGGGGCACGAATCCCAATGCTCCGGTATCTCGCCCAGCCATTCGATGCCTGAGTCCTTCATCCGGGCATTGGGGTCGAGTCCTTTGGTAACGGCGTGGCTGATCAGGGCAGTACGCTTCTCCTGAAGCAACTCGATTTGTTGCTGTTTTTTTTCGATCAGCGCGTCAATCCGCTCAGTCTCATGGTCAAGAAAAGCTGCGATGGCTTGCTGTTCGTCTATATGAGGAATTGGATGTCTAAGATTTCTTATAAAATCTTCGGGCACTCTTTTTTGCCCACCGGCACCATACATGTATGACTTGCCGATTTGGCGGAAAGCGTGACTAATTGTTAGGTAGAACAGGTATTTCTGATTAATTTTTTGTTGAGGTCTCAGCACGTGGAGTTCGGTTGTGCCAAAACCAATAGTGTTCTCAAGTCCTTCGACAATCGAACCCTTACCGTTCTCAAAGCACGGGGTAATTTTTGCGACAAGAACATCACCATCACGAAAATACGTATAACCATCTTTGACTTCATCCAAAGATTTTGTTTGCTCCAGATCGAGACCTCCGTACTCACAGACTGCTTCCATTGGAACAAACGAAACCATGGTGTTACTGGGTGTGTTTTTTACCTCTGCTTTTGTCGGATTGATTCGAATGTTGAAGCGTAATCTTTCGAGCTGCCAACCTTTTGGAACATCCCCCAGCCACTCAACACTGGAATCATTATAAGCAGGATACGACCGCCACTTTCCGGTATTCTCAATTTTTTCCTGTGGCGCCCCCTGTTTCATTGAGCAACCTCTTCAAGCATCCTGGCAATGTCCAGCTCAATCAGCTTCAAATCGTATTCGATCTCTTCAAGCGGTCGCGGCGGTGTGTACGTGTAGAAGTAGCGGTTGAAGTTTATCTCGTAACCAATTTTCGTCTTGCTCTCATCCACCCAGGCGTCGGGCACGTGAGGGAGGACCTCACGCCGCATATAGTCGTTTATGTCCTCCTTGAGGGGCACGTTTTCGTAATCCCGCAGTTCCGGATCGGGTTCAGGGTTGCCCTTGGCATCGGTGCAGGTATCGGCCGTCTCGTCCCGTTCGGACAGCGCCATGAGGATCGTCTTGAAGAGCGACGCGGGAAGTGCGATCTTTGTATCTTTGAAAGTCACCTTCATTCGTGCGGTGAATTCGTCGCGGTCTTTGACGATGCCGATGGGCTCTAATTTCTTCAGCGCCGCGAGTATGGCCTCCTGCTTGTGCTTTCCCTCTTCGATTTCCGCCTCTGCCGCCTGTGTGTCTTTGCGTTTTTTGCTGGTTGCCACGTTGATGAACTGGGGCGTTGCCTGAACTTTGGCAAGCCGTTCCTCCGTGATTCCAAAATTGAGCCTCAGGGGCCGCTCCACGGTGATGCGGTGATAGCCGAAATCGCTATTGTCGAAGATCTTCACAGAGTCCCCGTCTCTGAACTCTGCGTAGAGCCGGGTTATTTCTCCGATCTGGTCCGGCTTCCCTTCCTTTCCGCCACCGATTTCATGGCGCTTGTTGCCGAGGCTTTTGCGCATTTTGACGAAAAAGCCGGTAGAGTCGATGAGCTGAATCCTGCCGCGGCGGTGTGTTTCTTTCCGGTTCGTCACGATCCACAGGTAGGTGCTGATCCCCGTGTTGTAGAAGAGTTGGTCGGGAAGGGCGACGATGGCTTCGAGCCAGTCGTTTTCGATGATCCATCTCCGGATGTTGCTTTCACCCGATCCCGCCGCGCCCGTGAAGAGGGGTGAGCCGTTGAAGACGATGGCCAGGCGTGTTCCCCCTTCCTTGACGGGTTTCATCTTGCTGATCATGTGCTGGAGGAAGAGGAGGGAACCGTCATTGATACGCGGGAGTCCGGCCCCGAACCGGCCGCCGTACCCTTCTTCTTCATGCTCTTTCCTGATGAATTGCTCTTCAGGCTTCCATTCCACGCCGAAGGGGGGATTCGCCAGCATGTAGTCGAATGTCCGGCCGCGCATGTAGTCCTCGGTGAAACTGTCGCCGCGCCGGATGTTTTCCATGCTCTGTCCCTTGATCATCATGTCGGAACCGCAGATGGCGTAGGACTGGTCGTTGTAGTCCTGGCCGAAGACCTCCAGGCGGGCATCGGGGTTGAGCTCGCGCAGGTATTCCTCCGAGACGGACAGCATGCCGCCGGTGCCGCATGCCGGGTCGTAGAGGGTGCGCACGAGACCTTTGGTGGTCAAGGTGTCGCTGTCCGGGTCGAAAATCAGATTGACCATGAGACGGATGACCTCGCGCGGTGTGAAGTGATCTCCTGCCTCTTCGTTGCTTGCTTCGTTGAAGCGCCGGATGAGTTCTTCGAATATGTACCCCATCTCGATATTTGAAACTTTGTCTGGGTGGAGATCCATCGTGTAGAATTTCTGCACGATGAGAAAAAGGCGATTCGCCTTGTCGAGTTTTGCGATATGATCCTCGAAGCCGAAATGATCGATAATGTCGCGGGCGCGGCTGGAGAAACCTTTAATGTACTGGGTGAGATTGGCGGCGATATTGTCGGGCTCGCCTATGAGCTTCTGGAAAGTAAAGCGGCTTGTATTGTGGAAGGATTGCCCCGTTACCTTATTAAGAATCGGTTCAAGATTCTTGACCTTGCCGCCTTCCAAGGTCTTGAGCTTGGCGAGGACGGCATCTTTTGTGGGTTCAAGGACACAGTCGAGACGGCGAAGCACCGTCATCGGCAACATGACATCTTTGTATTGATTGGGGCGATACGGTCCGCGAAGAAGATCGGCAACCGACCAGATAAAACCGACTTTACCATTGAAGTTATTCATTCAGATAGGTTCCTTAAAAACAAAAGCCCTGTTCTCTTTATGAAAAAACAGGGCTGTCATAATCGTGTGATAATCCCCCCGGTTTGAGGTGTGCAAGAATCCCATGGAACTTATTGAGTGATTAACCCTGACAGGCTGCTTTGTCAAGGGGGATTACTAGGTGTGGAACATATTGAAAGTAAGGCTCGATTTATCAACTGCCGAATAAAGTGACGCAACTGTCGATTGCCGCTGTCTGCGGATTGTGCTAGCGTGCGTCACGCACACAACGTGAAGGATACACGATCGCATGCCCCTGCCATGGCCTCTTGATCTCGCGGGTTTTTATCTCCGGCGAAAACTGGGACGGCAAGCCGTTCCCCTGCTGGCAAGCTTCAAGGTAACGTACCGCTGCAACCTGGCGTGCCGGGCCTGTCCTTTTCACCACAGGCAGGACGAGGCGGAGGAGATGTCGTGGGCGGCGGCCCGCGAGGCGATGGATGCCCTCAGGCGTCTGGGCACCCGCATCGTGGTCTTCGAGGGCGGGGAGCCGCTCCTCTGGCGCGACGGTCCGTTCCGTATTCATGACCTGGTCCGCGAGGCCCGGAAGCGGTTTCTCCGCGTGGCGGTGACGACGAACGGGACCCTGCCGCTGGACGTTCCCGCTCATATCCTTTGGGTCAGCGTCGATGGGCTCAAGGAAACCCACGATGATCTGCGGAGCGGTTCATTCGACCGGGTCAGGGAGAACCTGGAGAGGGCGGATCATAAACGGATATTTGTCCACTGCACGCTGAACCGGAAGAATCTGGACGACATCGAGGGGCTGGCGGGATGGGTTCGCGGGCTGCCCGCGGTGAAGGGTATGACGTTTCAGTTTTTCTACCCCTACAACCAGGGGGAAGAGGATCTTTCTCTCTCACCCGATCAGCGGCGGCGGGCGGTGGAGACCCTGCTGGATCTCAAGAAACGGGGGTTTCCCATCCTCAATTCTTCCGGCAGGCTGGCGGCCATGGTATCCGGCGGATGGGTCTGCCATGACGATATCCTGGTCAACGTCGATCCCGACGGCTCCGTCACCCGCGGCTGCTATGTGAAGAGCCGCGGCGAGGTCAACTGCGCCGCCTGCGGCTTCACGCCCGTCGCCGAGGCATCCGGCGCGCTCGATCTCGTTCCGGGGTCGATCTACGCGGGCTGGCGGCTGTTCCTGCGATAACCGCAACTTTTCCGAAATGACTCTCTATAAGGCGTATGAGTGAGATTGCAACATGTGCCGGCATCAACGATCTGCTTACCCTGCTTCCGAAAATTGAATCCGGGAAACAAGGTCATGAAAAAACCGGGTCGACCATACGTCGAGCTTTTCCGGGGATTTGACAAATGGTTCGACTTCCCGTTTGACCTGTTCGATATCGAGTCCGTCGATTACGTCGTGGCTGATACGGAGGAAGGCGGCGGGTGTCAACGGATCCGCTCCCTTCCAGTCTCCGGTTTGTCGCATTCGTGCTTCCAGGTGTGAGAGGTGCAAGGCAGGATGGTACGTGACGAACCATACGAGGTCGTACCAGTCCCTTCCCTTGACCCTGGTTTTCCAACGTCTGCACAGGGCAGCGTGCATCTTGCCGGCAAAGAGGTCGGGAACAGCGACGGTCCGCACCGAAAAGGGGATCGGTGTCAACAGAAATTTCGTTTCCGTGTCGAACCCCGGCGGCGGATCAGTGTCCACCTCAAGCCTTATCTTTGTTACCTGTCCTCTGGGGATCTGCCGGGCTACCGTATGGGGGGTATCGATGGAGAGCAGTTGCTCGGCGGTACGCGCCTTCAGAAAGGCGGATTGCACCGCGCTGCGTGTGGTTTTCTGACGCACTTCTATATGGACGTTGAAACCGAAGGCATTGAGTTCCCGTTGCAGGGCATCGGTATGGAACGACATATCAAAGCGATCGTTCGGTGTCAGGAGCGTGAAATCAAGGTCTTCCGAGAAGCGGTCGAGTCCGTAGAGGACGCGGAGCGCCGTTCCTCCATAGAAGGCGGACTTCTCGAAAAATTTACTCCGCCAGAGTCCCAGAAGCGCAATCTCCTGGAGAATCTCTCTCAGCGCGCGCACGTAATCTTCAACGGTGCGTGATTCATATTGTGCCAGCATGCGGGTTATGGCTTCATGCATGGGTGTTCCCTCGCCTGTTGCGCTTCAACCTCCTGATGACGCCCGCCAGTAATCGTACCTTGCGCGACCGGTAGGCCTCGGCGATGCGGTCAATGAGATCGGGATCCAGTGGAAAGAAGCTTTCGCTGTCGATCCGAAGACTATCAAGAAGGTATGTCTCCATCTCTTTTTGTGTCGTTATACCTGTCCCCCGGCTGCCGGCTATTTTGTCGGCAATCGCCTTCTCGGGGGTGGCGATGAGAAAGGAGCGGCCGTCGTCGAGCGCCACGAGATCGATGCCGAGACGATATGCCGCGAGAGGAATTCGTGAATAGACAAACAACCCGAAAGGCGTGGAAAATCGCCTTGCCCTGCCGCTCGTGACCGATGTGATCGCCTCCGCCCTCTCGGGGATGAAACCGTAGTAGTGCAGGGCATAGTCGAGCGAGACGCATGAAGGACCGTATATCAGATTTGCTAAGAGTTCTCGTGAGATCGGGCTTCGACGGAAATCATCTCCAAAGACATACAGCCCCTTCTTGACCCGTATTATATGCCCCTTTCTGATAAGGGCGGATATCTTGTCGCGCGGGCGAGCGTAGCCGTTGAGACAACTCATGAGCGTCTGATAGTCGAACTCCTCAAAGGGAACCTGCTTCCGTATTTTTTCTATCATGTGATTACCGGCACAGTTATATGGGACCGGATAATAGCATTATTTGACATAGTATGTCGAGAATTATTCGACATACTATGCACAATACGTATATGAAATGAATCGGTACTCAAATGTCGGGTCTTCGGCGGCCGTGACATTTAGTCGTGGACATTCTCCGGGGCGGCGGAATGGAAGAGGCGCGCACCTCGCCGGGGCTCGGGGGATCAGGGTCGTTCGCCCCGTGCGGCTCCGGCGGGATGCGCTTGTCGATTAGAAATCGGGGAGCGAGGCCTCGGTCTCTCCTTCGGGGAGGGGGACGACGATCACCGGCTTGTTGGCCCGGCGCAGGACCCGTTCCGCCACGCTTCCCAGGAGGGTGTGGCTCATGAATCCCTTCCCGTGGGTCCCCATGACGATGACGTCGCAGTCGTAGGCCTTCGCCTTGGTCAGGATCTCTTCCACCGGGTACCCTTCGAGGACCTCGATCTTGAGGTTTCCATTCAGGATCTGGGGCTCACCGGCCAGCTCCCGCTCGCGAAACGCGGCGATCTTCTTCTTGATCCGCTCGACGGAGTCGGCGACGATCTTCTCGAAGTGCGTCTCGTTCTTCTCGGCGATGTAGTATCGGACGAACGCCTCATGCGAGGGCGGGAGTTTCTCGATCACGTGGAGGAAGATGATCTCCGCGCCGTGGTTCTTGGCGAGGTCCACCGCGAAGCGGAAGGCGTAGGCGGCGTTTTTCGACAGGTCCGTCGCGTACAGGATTCTTTTGATGGTAAGCGGCATGATGGCTCTCCTTTTCTCAAGTTGCTCGGTCAGAATGATCTTATCGCAGTTGCCTTTCGCAACTGCGCGTTCCCTCTATCGGACACCCGGCGCCTCTAGTCGGATTTCAACGCCTTCTGCGCCTCTTCCCTGCTCTCGTACATGTGCGGTATCAGTTTCTTCTCGGCGAGGGCCTCCCCGATCTTCATCCGGGCGAAGGCGCTTGTCGAGTACCGCGTGGTGTTGATGTAGAAGGTCTCCACGACCTCCTTTACCATCTCCGTATACTCATCCATGAGGTCCGGCAGGATGTTGAAATTGTCGTAGTTGACGATAGTATAGACCTTTTTCCCCACCGGTTCGAGGATTTTCCTCACGGTATCGTTGATCTCCCGGATCTGCTCGCTCGACTTGACATGGTACCCCTCGAAGTTGACGAAGAAGAGATTCTCCTCGGGGTAGTAGGTCAGGCGCTCCTCCAGGGGTATGCTGAGGAGGTCGGTTTCCAGGCCCATCGGTTCGGGGGCGAAGATCCTCTCGTCCATGAGGCGGAGGTCCCTGATGATCGGCTTGAAATCCATGAGGGCGAGAACGTCCTTTTCGAGGTCGATCCCGGGGGCGATCTCGATCAGCTCCAGCCCCTCCCTGGTCAGGGCGAAGACGCACCGCTCGGTCACGTACCGCACGTACTGGTCCCGCTCGGCGCTGTATCTCCCCCCGAAGGTCATGTGCTCGACCCGGTTCACGAACTTCTTCGTCTGTCCTTCCTGGTCGATGCGGAGCTTCCCGTCGCTCGCGGAGACCTTCAGTCCCCCCGCGGTGAAGGTGCCCACGAAGATGCACTTTTTCGCCGCCTGGCTGATATTGATGAATCCGCCGCAGCCGGCGAGTTTCGGGCCGAACTTGCTGACATTGACGTTGCCCTCACTGTCGGCCTCCGCCATGCCGAGGCAGGTGATGTCAAGCCCTCCGCCGTCGTAGAAATCGAACTGGTACGGCTGGTCGATCAGGCAGTCGGTGTTGGTGGCGGCCCCGAAGTTCAGCCCCCCCGCGGGGACTCCCCCGATGACGCCCGGCTCGGCGGTGAGGGTGAAGTAGCTCAGGATCTTTTCCTCGTTGGCGACGTTCGCGACCCCCTCCGGCATGCCGATCCCGAGGTTGACGATGTCGTTGGCGGTCAGCTCGCAGGCGGCCCTCCGCGCGATGATCTTCCGCGCGTCCATCTTCATGGGGGGCATGGATTGCAGGGGGATCTTGATCTCGCAACTGAAGGACGGATCGTAGAATTCCCCGAAGGTCTGCCAGTGGTTCTCGGGGCGGGAGACGACGACGCAGTCGACGATGATCCCCGGTATCTTCACGTCCCGGGCGTTCAGCGTCCCCTTCTCGGCGACCCGCTCGACCTGCGCGATGACATACCCCCCCGAATTCCTCGCGGCCATGGCGATGGAGAGGTTTTCGTTCGTCAGGGCCTCTTTTTCCATGGTGATGTTGCCGTCCGTGTCCCCCGTCGTTCCCCGGATGATCGCGACATTGACGGGGGGGAGCTTGTACGCGAGGTATTCCTTTCCGTCGAAGGTGATGAGCTCGACCAGGTCTTCGGTCGTGATCTTGTTGACCTTCCCGCCGCTGTTTCTCGGGTCCACGTAGGTCCCGAGCCCGATGGTGGTGATGGTGCGCGGCTTGTGGGCGGCGATGTCCCTGAACATGTGCGATATGACGCCCTGGGGGAAGTTGTAGGCGATGATCTTGTTTTCGATCGCCAGTTTCCCCAGCTTCGGCGCCAGCCCCCAGTGCCCGCCGATGACGCGCCGTACCAGCCCCTCGTGCGCGAAATGGTTCAATCCCTTTTCCTTGCCGTCCCCCTGGCCGGCGGCGTACATGAGCGTGAGGTCCCGGGGGTGCCCCATGCTCAGGAAGTATTCCTCCACCGCCAGGGCGATCTCCTCGGCAAATCCGGCCCCGACAAAGCCGCCCGTGGCGACGAGATCCCCGGATTTGATGAGCTGCACCGCCTCCTTCGCCGTCACCACCTTGTTCCGCGCCCGCATCGTCCCCCGGAGAACGGGGTGGCCGCTTGTCCTGCCTGATGGGATTTCATGCACTGCCATAGAAACCTCCGTGACTCGGGATTTAAGACGTCTCCTTGGGAGGGCTCACCACGGCCTCTCCTCTCAGTACGACAACCCCATCCTGGTTGCTGCAGGTGGTTTCAAGCCGTACCTTGTTCTTTTCGGGTATGATCTCGATGACCTCCGCCCGGGCGGTGATGGTGTTTCCGATCCGCACCGGGGCCAGGAACTTGAGCGTCTGGTCGAGGTAGATCGTCCCCGGGCCCGGGAGCATCGTGCCGATGACCGTTGAAATGAAGCCCGCCGAAAGCATGCCGTGCGCGATCCGGGTCTTGAAGAAGGTGCCCTTCGCGTATTCCTCGTTCACGTGCGCCGGGTTGTAGTCGCCGCTCACCCCCGCGTACAGGTAGATGTCCGCCTCGGAAACCGTCTTGGCAAACTCCGCCTGATCGCCCACCTCGAGTTCATCGATAGTCTTGCCGCGCATGTGCCGTTCACCTCTTTATGATGGGGTACGGTGCAACCGTTGGGAAATGGTGATGTGACGTATTCTTCAAGAAACATGCCAGTGCGGGGAGACGCGCCGGGAGAAGGGCGGGGGATCAGGAAACATCAGGTATGCGTTCCGTTCCACCCGGGGAGGGGACGCCGGGGGGGTGCCGGGAGGGGCGCCGGGATGACCGGGAGTGTAGCACAATGGCTACACAAGGGGTGCCCCCCCGTTGCCGTGGAGCGGGATATCGTACTTCTTCATCTTCTTGTACAGCAGGGTCCGGTGGATGCCCAGGACGTCCGATGCCCGTTTCTTGTTGTATCCCGTGCTGTCGAGCGCCCGGAGGAGGGTGTCCTTTTCGGACTCCTCCTGTATGTTTTTGAGGGAGACCTCGCCTGTGTCGAAGGGGGCCGTGCGCCGCGCCCTTTTCATGGCGGAAGACCGGTGCCTCAGATAAAAGGGGAGGTCCTCCAGGCGGATGACGTTTCCCTCCAGCGACGAGAGGGTGCGTTCCAGGACGTTCTGGAGCTCCCGCGTGTTCCCGGGCCAGTCGGCCCGTTCCAGGGCCTCCTCGGCCTCGGGATCGAGCGATATCTCGTCGAAATTGATGTCTTCTGCGAGATTCTTGAGCAGGTAGTGAGCCAGGGGGATGATGTCCTCCCTCCTCTCGCGCAGGGGGGGGATGTGGAGCGATATGACATTCAGCCGGTAGAAGAGATCGATCCTGAATCTCTTTTCAGGGACCATCTCCTGGAGGTTCTGGTTCGTGGCGGCGATGAGACGGAAATCGGAATGCAGCATCGACGTCCCCCCCACCCGCGTGAATTCCTTTTCCTCGAGGACCCGCAGGAGCTTCGGCTGCATTTCAAGCGACATGTCCCCTATCTCGTCGAGGAATACGGTGCCGTTGTCCGCCAGCTCGAACCGCCCCTTCTTGCCGCTGCTGCTTGCCCCGGTGAAGGCCCCCTTTTCGTATCCGAACAGCTCGGACTCGATCAGCTCCTTGGGGATGGCGGAGCAGTTGAGGCGCACAAAGGGATAGACCCGCCGCGAGCTGGCGTTGTGGATGGCGTGGGCGAAGAGTTCCTTGCCCGTGCCGCTCTCCCCCGTTATCATCACGGGGAAGGAATTGGCCGCCGCCTTCATGGCCTCCTTTTTCAGGGATACCATCACGTTGCTGACGCCCACGATGCTGTCGAAGGTGTACCGCTTCGAGCGGAGCGTGAGGAGCCGTTTTTCGTATTCCTTGACCTTCGATTCCAGGCAGGAGAGCTTCTGGGCGAGCTTCGTCACGTCTTTCGCGTTCTTGAACATGACCTGGCCGTACACGGCGATCACCTTGCCGTCCCTCCTGATGGGGATGCGCTGCACCACCATATTCTGTCCCATGATCAGTTGCGAGTGGTTGATCTCGGGGATGCCCGTCTCCGCCACGATGTGCATCCGCGTGTTTTCGACGACCTCGGTGCAGTGCTTGCCGATCTGCTCTTCGGGATTTTTCTTGAGGAACCTGCCGTACGGCTTGTTGAAGTGCGTCACGTACCCCCTGGCGTCCGTGACGATGGCGCCGTCGTGTATGCTGTCGAAGATCAGGGAATAGATTCCAAGCTGGTCCTTGATTTCCTTGAAAGACGTGCGTTTCTCTACCGGATTCATCGTATGCCCCCCCTTGCCGAATAACCCGCGAAATGTATCAAAAAAGCTACATGTTACCATTGGTATACTTGTTTGCTATCCTCTTTGTCAACTATTTTTCCTCGCAGTATGTGAGGTGTTCCGCATGAACCCGTGGAAACAGGAGAGGCCTGACGGTGCGGTCGCGGACTGGTCTGGAACTTGCAATGGCAGAGAGACGGGGGAGATTCCATTTTCTTTTGTCTCGCGTAACACCAACATATAACCAAAGAGGAGGTAGGCTGATGAGAAGAAACGGTTTTGTTATTGTTCTGGCGGCGGCGCTTATCCTGAGCGTGGCTTTCTGCGGGTCGACGGCAATGGCCGCGGGCAAGGTCCTGAAGTGGAAGATGACGTCCACGTGGCCGCCGTCAATCGACCTGATCCAGGCCGATTACGCCTTCGTGAAGGCGGTCAACCAGCTCTGCAAGGGCCGCCTGGAAATCAAATTCTTTACCGGCGGGACCCTGATGCCGTCGTACGAGGTCTTCGACGCGGTGAGCAAGGGTACGGTTGAGGCCGCCGGCGACTGGCCCAATTACTGGGCGGGGAAGGACCCGGTCTTCGACACCCTCGGCTCGTATCCCATGGGCCTTACTCCCGTCGATTATCTGGTGTGGTACTACAACGGCGGCGGGCAGGCGATCTACGATGAGGCCTACGGAAAGTTCGGGATGGTGTATCTCGTCACGGGCGTGACCCCCATGGAGTGCGGAATCAGAAGCAATAAGGCCGTCAAGTCGCTGGAAGACATCAAGGGGATGAAGATCAGGATGTCCGGCCAGACGCAGGGCAAGCTCCTCAAGGATCTCGGCGCCGCGCAGGTGGCCATGTCCGGCCAGGAGATCTACCAGGCCCTCCAGAAGGGCGTCATCGATGCGGCCGAGTTCTGCAGCCCCTCCTGCGACTGGGGGATGGGGTTCGGCGAGGTGACGAAGTTCTGGGCCGTGCCGGGGTGGCACCAGCCCGCGTCGGTCATGGGTGTCATGATCAATAAGAAGGTATGGGACAGCCTGGACAAGAACCTCCAGGAGGACATCCGGTACGCGGCCAAGGCCGCCTCGATGGAGTTCTTCTGCAAGCAGTACTTCGACACCATCGAGTACACTCAGAAATTCGTCGACAAAGGGGTTCAGATCAGCCGGTATGACGACGCCGTCCTCGACAGGATCCTGAAGCTGACGAACAAGCACACCGAAGAGACGGCCAAGAACAATCCGCTCTTCAAGAAGTCGATGCAGTCGCAGATGAAGTTCAAGAAGGATTTCTCGAAGTGGCGGGCGATGGAGGCCCCCTTCAGCTTCGGGTTCAATCCGACGGAGTATCCGAACCTCGATTAGAGAACCCTCCGGCAGTGAGTTGCAAGAGGCGGAACGGAGAGGTCCCCGGCACCCCTGATCGGGGCCTCTCCCTTCCAGAACAGACTGTTCATACACATCCTCATTCCCGGGGCGGAGCTCTCCGCAACGGGGTATGAGCGGGATTTTCCAGACGCGTAATTCTTTATGCTGAACCCATCGGCATGCGCGGCACGTGAGGGAGGTGCCTAATGAGTTTTGCACACAAGATATCAAGATTCTGCGACACGATCAACGAGTGGACGGGGCGGATCTTCAGCTGGGTCATCGTTCCCCTCGTGCTGCTCACGGTCATGGAGGTCGTGCTCCGGAGGTTTCTCGGGTCGCCGACGATCTGGAGCTTCGAGGTGCTCAAGCAGCTCTACGGCCTTCATTTCATGATCGTCGCCGGCTTCGGCCTGCTCTACGGGTCCCACGTGTCGGTCGATGTCTTCACCATGGCCCTTTCGAAAAAGAAGAAGGCCATACTCGACATCATCAGCTACGCGATCTTCTTTTTCCCCTTTGTTATTGTATGCATCTGGCAGGGCTACTCCTTCGCCGCGCGGTCGTGGGCGATGAAGGAGACCACGTGGAGCGTCTTCGCCCCGCCGGTGTATCCCATCAAGACGGTGATCATCCTGTCGTTCATCCTGCTCCTGATACAGGGGATATCGGAAGTGATCAAGCGGATATACATCATCAAGGGGGTTGAGCTATGATCGACATAAGCCCGGAAATGATCACGATCCTGATGTTCGGAGGCCTGCTGGTCGGTCTCTTCATGGGCCACCCCCTCGCCTTCGTCCTGGGCGGACTGGCGGTGATATTCGGATATATCGGGTGGGGCCCTTCGGTATACTACATGTTCATGAACCGGATCTGGGGGACGATGGACAACTATGTCCTCCTCGCCATCCCGCTCTTCATATTCATGGCCCAGCTCCTGGACCAGTCGGGGGTCGCCGAGGAACTCTTCAAGGCCCTGCGGTACGTGATGGGCCAGACAAAGGGGGGCATCGCTCTGGCGGTCATCGCGGTCTCAACGGTCTTCGCGGCCTGCACCGGCATCATCGGGGCTTCCGTGGTCACCATGGGTCTGCTGGCCATACCGATGATGAGAAGGTACGGATACGACGAAGAGCTGTCCTACGGATCGATCTGCGCGGGAGGGACCCTGGGCATCCTGATCCCCCCCAGCATCATGCTGGTCGTCATGGCCAGCGAGGCGACCCTTTCCGTTGGAAAGCTGTTCGCCGGGGCGGTATTCCCCGGATTCATCCTCTCGGCCCTGTACATGACGTATGTGGGGATACGGTGCTACATGAACCCCGAGCTGGGACCGCCCATCAGCAGGGAGGAGCGGGCCCGGATCACCGGCGCGCAGCTCGCCTTCATGGTCCTGAAGTCCCTCGTTCCGCCCATGATCCTCATACTCGGGGTCCTGGGGTCGATATTCTTCGGAATCGCCACGCCGACCGAGGCCTCGGGCGTCGGGGCCTTCCTGGCCTTTCTCATGGTGATCGCCTACGGAAAATTCTCCTGGCAGGGATTGTACAAGGCCGTGGTCCAGACGGCGAAGACCAACACCATGGTGATCATCATCCTCTGCGGTGCCACGTGCTTCACCGGCGTCTTCCTCGGCGTCGGCGGCGGGGACGTGGTGACGGACTTCGTCATGGGCCTGGGATGGGGCAAGTGGGGGACCTTCTGGGTCATGATGGCGATCGTCCTGGTCCTGGGGATGTTCATCGACTGGATCGGGATCGTCCTCATCTGTTTTCCCCTCTTCCTGCCCATTGCCAAGGAGTTCGGCTTCGATCCGATCTGGTTCGTTATCATGATCGCCGTGAACCTGCAGGCGTCGTTCCTCACGCCGCCCTTCGGATACGCCCTCTTCTACATCAAGGGGGTCGATCCCGACCGGATCGATATCCGGAAGGTGTACCGGGGCATCGTCCCCTTCGTGGTGCTGATGCTGATCGGTCTTGTGATATGCGCGGCCTTCCCGGATGCGATCATGTGGCTCCCCGGCCTCATTGTTGACTGATGACACCTCCTGAGGGAATCCGCTTGGGAAAGGGGTTCCCTCTCTCTTGTTTGTTCAGACGGGCGCGTTCCTTTTCCGGCTGCCGGAGTCGATCCTTCAGGCCGGTTTCAACCAGAGGATGTCGTAGGGTTCGAGGAGGACCTCCAGCCGGCCGCCCCCGGCCTCGATCCGCCGTCCGGAGACGAGATCGAGCAAGTCCGCCGTGTGGATGTCCAGGGAATCGAGAGGTATTGCTGCCTTGGAGTCCCGGCCGGTCACATTGACCAGCGTGAGGACCCGTTCGTCCCCTTCGGGGGATGTCCGCAGGACGGCAAAGACTTCGGGGGCGATGGAGAGGATGTGCTGCTCCCCCCGGGGGTGGAAGGCCCGGTGGCCCGTGCGGAGGGCGTAGAGGCGGTTTCCCCGGCTGGTGATGCGGGAGAGCTTGGATTCCCGGTCGTGCAGATCCCGTTTCATGGCGGCGCCGTCGATGATCCCGCGGTTCACCTCCCGCTTGACGCCGGTGGAGCGGACCCGCTCGTGGTCGTTCGGCGTCCCGATGGCCCCGTGGACATAGAGGCCCGGAACGCCCTTCAGGACGAGGGCGATGCTCCGGGAGGCGAGGTATCGCTTCACCTGGAGGTCCCGGTCGCCCTCGCCGTCGTCCCCGTTGACGGCGCTCCACCAGGTGGCGTTGATCTCGTAGGGCTCTTCCGTTCCCCCCTCCGTCGTGCGGTACGAGACGTACGCGCCCCGTCTCTCGGCCTCGCGGAGGACGAAATCGATTTCTTCGGCGGGGAGGATCCCCCGCGCCCCCATCAGGCCGATCCCGTCGTGGGTGTCGAGGATGTTGAACCAGGTCGCCAGGGGAGAAGGGGTTTCGAGCCCCGCCGCCCATCGGGAAAGGATCGTGGCATCGCCGCGGTAGAGGGTGAAGAGGACCAGCGGCGGGAGGGCGAAGTTGTAGATCATGTGGGCCTCGTCGGTGCCGTCGCCGAAATAGGAGACGTTGTACTCGTGGGGGACGTTCGTTTCCGTGACCAGGGCGACCCCCGAGGCCACGGAATCGACCGCGTCACGCAGGAGCTTCACGATCTCGTGGGTCTGGGGCAGGTGGATGCTCGTCGTCCCGGGCTCCGCCCACAGGTAGGTCACGGCGTCCAGGCGCAGGAGGTCCGCCCCCCGGCGTATGTAGAAGAGAAGGCCGTCGAGGATGTGCATCAGGACGTCGGGATTCCGGTAGTTCAGGTCGATCTGGTCGGGGGAGAAGGTGGTCCACAGCCACTTCTTCCCGTTGAAGGTATCGAAGGGGGAGAGGAGGTCGGAGGTCCGGGGCCTGAATATCTTGCTGCGCTCCTCGGGGGTCAGGCCGCCGGGGGAATCGTAGGCGATGAAGAAGTCCCGGTACCGGGGGTTCCCCTTGAGGAATTCACGGAAGAGCTCACTCCGTGAGGAGGCGTGGTTCAGGACGGCGTCGAACATCAGGTCGTAGCTCAGCTTGGCTTCGCGGATATCGTGCCAGTCTCCCAGCCGGGGATTGACCCGCCTGAAGTCGACCACGGCGAAGCCCCGGTCGGACGAATAGGGGAAGAAGGGGAGGATGTGGAGGGTGTTGACGGTCCCCTCGTCGAAGATATCGACGAAGCCGCGGAGGGTGGAGAGGGTGGTCTTCCCGTCCCGCTTCACGATGTCGCCGTAGGTGATGAGGATCAGGTCCTTCTCGGAGAAGCGCTCCTTCGGATCGAAACGCCCTTCCTTTTCCAGCATCTCCGGCGGCTTGTGGGCGCAGTGCACCTTCAGGATGCGCTCCAGCTCAGGCATGAAGCGGCCGGCCTGCTCCTCGCCGTAGAGAAAGGCGAGCCGCCCGCGCATCCGTTCCCGCACGTCCGGCGGCAGTTGGTACAGGGGCCGTCCGAAGTCGGGGTCGGTGTTGTAGAAGGTCCTTTTCCTCATGGATGATCCGTGTCACTCCGTCGGCAATCGCGCCCGGCCCGTTTCGCGGGCGACACCACCTTTCATACCACCCCGGCGGTCGTTTGTCGAGGCCGGACGGGCGGAGGTTATCCCCCGGGCCACAGGATCCGGAGATACACCCCGTATCCGATGAGCAGCAACGCCCCTTCCCATCTCTGAAGTCTGAGGCCCGTATACAGGAGCGGCAGGAGGCCGATGGAAAAGGCTACCATCACCCACAGGTCCCGGTGCGTTATCCCTGTCGTCGAGAGGGGTCCCGCTAGGGATGCCGCGCCCAGAATGGCGAGGATATTGAAGATATTGGAGCCGACGATGTTTCCCACGGCGATGTCGGGCTGGCGCCGCAGGGCGGCTACCGCGGAGGTGGCCAGTTCGGGCAGGCTGGTCCCCGCCGCTATAATCGTCAGGGCGATCACCGCCTCGCTGATGCCGATAAGACGGGCGATATTTGTGGCCGACACGACCAGGAGACGGGAACCCGCGATGAGGAACAGCAGGCCGCCGCCGATGAACAGGAAGTCGCCATACAGGGATGCGGACCGGGACGGAACCCCTACCCGGAACTGCCGTTCGACTTCGGGCGCCGTCTCCTTTTTCGCTGCACGGATGGTAAGGGCGGTGTACGCGATGATCCCGCCGAGAAGCGCTATCCCTGCGGGCCATGACAGGGCGCCCGCCGCGATCAGGATCGAGGCCAGGATCGACACGGCGATCATGACCGGCCCGTCGTGTCTGACGACCTGGAGCTGCACGCTTACCGGGCAGATGAGGGCGGTGATGCCGAGGATGATGCCGATATTGAAGATGTTGGAGCCGACGACGTTGCCGATGGCGATGTCGGGATGGCCGCTCAGCGAGGCACCCACACTGACGACGAGTTCCGGCGAGCTCGTGCCGAAGGCGACGACGGTCAGGCCGATGATAAGGGGCGTAACCCCTATCCGTGTGGCCAGAGAAGCGCTCCCGCGGACGAGACCTTCGGCGCCGAGGGTGAGCGTGACAAGTCCGATGATCAAAAAGCAGAGATTCCAGCACATCGACGAGATCCTGTTGGACAATGTACTCCCTTGCGGAAACGGGTCCGCCGGGATGCTTCCCATGATAACAGGCCGGCGGCCTTTCTTCCACCACTCTTTTGGGGCGTGATGGGCCGGCGGCTCCTCCGCCTCCGGTTGCAGAGACGGAGGAGTTCCGGAGTTGCGTATACCGTGTATTAACGGTCTTTATTTGACGCCGGCGGCGGGATTGGTGCCGCCCGCCTTCGGGCCCTTGCGGCCCGCCGCGATTGCGACCACCGCGATGACGACGGCAATGACGATAAGGGTGACAAGCTCACCCATGCTTGCTTCTATAAGATTCATGGCGCACCCCACATCGGGGATTCCGTAATCCGGACCCCGCATACATAACAAAAGCGACCAATACGATAGACCATCAGCCTCGATCTATCTCGTCTCCGGGGGCGCCCGGGATGTGACGGTGCAGACGCAGTGCAGGGCCGAACAGCGTGACGATTTGTCACGCGGCGGGTGGATTGCTCTGAAAAAACAGGGAGGTGGAACTGAGGAGATATTCGCGCTTCCGTCATGCCTGAACTTGCAGGCGGGAATATCCGGGGAGCCAACGAACGCAAAGAGGACATCGGCCGTGTAGCTGGAAGATTCGATCGTTCCGATCGCCGGCGCATCGGCGAACGATCCGGGGTGCGGGACGTAGAGAATGAGCAGGACCCCCAAGAGGGGACCCCTCATCTTCCCTATGGCTGAGAGTGCGAACATGGTACGACGCCGCCCGCGTGATCGAATTCGATCATCTTATAGTCCTTCGTCCCGGGGAATGCAACAGGAATCGAAGGATACGCGCGGATGATCTTACCAGCAGTCAATGCCGGGGCGTTTCTTCCCGGTTCTCTTCGGGGGCTCCGGCATCGAGCGCAGGCCGGTCATAATCCACCGGCGCGTTTCCATCGGGTCGATCACGTCGTCGATCTCGAGGGCCGCCGCCATGTTGACCGCCTTCCCGTGTTCGTAGTGCATCGCCACCAGCTCCTCGAAGCGCTCCTCGCGTTTCCCGGGGTCGTCGATCGCGTCCAGCTCCTTCTTGAAGCCGAGTCGCACCGCACCCTCGAGCCCCATCCCTCCGAACTCGCCGGTCGGCCAGGAGACGATGAAGGCGGAGTTGTGAAAGCTGCCGCCGGCCATGGCCATGGCGCCGAGGCCGTACCCCTTCCGGAGGACGACGCTGAAGATCGGGATGGTCGCGTTGACGGCGTTGTTGAAGATCCGGCAGAAGTGGCGTACCTGGGCGGTCTTCTCCGCCTCCGGCCCGACCATGAAGCCGGGGGTGTCGATCAGGATGACCATGGGGATGTCGAAGGCGTCGCACAACTGGATGAAGCGCGACAGCTTGTCGGCCCCGTCCGCGTCGACCGCCCCGCCGAGGTGGAGGCAGTTGTTCGCCACCAGGCCGATGGGTTTCCCCTCGACCCGGACCAGGGCCGTGATGATCCCCACGCCGAACTCCTTCCGCAGCTCCAGGATGGAACCGGTGTCGGCCAGGATGTTGATCACCTTTCGGACGTCGTAGCCCCGCCGGCGCCGCTCGGGGATGCAGTCCCGCAGGAGGGTCTGGTCGGGGCATGACCAGTCGGGCAGATCGCCCTGGAAGTAGGCGAGGTACTGCTTGGCCACCCTCACCGCCTCGGTGTCGTCCTCGACGATGATGTCGGCGACGCCGTTGGGGGCCTGGATCGACATGGGCCCGACCTCCTGGGGCTTGAAGACCCCCAGACCGCCCCCCTCTATCATCGCCGGCCCGGCCATCCCGAGGTTGGAGTCCTTCGTCGCGATGATCACGTCGCTGCAGCCCACCAGGGCCGCGTTCCCGGCGAAACAGTAGCCGCTGACGATCCCGACGATGGGAACGAGGCCGCTGAGGTGGGCGTAGTGGGAGAAGGATTTCAGATCGAGCCCCGCCACCATGACATCCATCGTATCGACATCTCCCGGCCTCCCGCCGCCCCCCTCGGCAAAGAGAACCGTCGGAATCCGCCATTTGTAGGCCAGCTCGAGCATCCGGTCCTTCTTCCGGTGATTGAACCACCCCTGGGTCCCGGCCAGGACGGTGTAGTCGTAGCCGATCACCAGGCAGCGGGTCTTCGACCGGTCGAAGAGGTCGCCGTTGACGGAGCCGATCTCGGCGACCAGGCCGTCGGCCGGGGTCCGTCTGATCAGTTCCTCGATGGGTACGCGGCGGCGCTGGGCGGCAAAGGCCAATGATCCGTATTCGATGGAATCGTCCGGATCGAGGAGGTCCGCGATGCTCTCGCGGATCGTCCGCTGTCCGGTCTTGCGGCGCCGGGCCACCGCCTCGGGGCGGGTCTCGTCCTGCAGGATCTTGTGGCGCTCGATCGTCTCGGCCAGCTCGGGCCGGATTGCCTTCGGGTCTGCACTCTTTTTGTCGCTCACGTTCTCTTCCTTTCGGGTCTGTGTGGTGTCGGTCGGACCGGGCGTCCCGGATCGTTTCCGTAATCTCGATTCCTTGAGGGTGTATAGGCTTGAAAGGGGGTCAATGTCAAGAGCGTGCGCGCCCGTAAGGGAGGGTCGCTGTCCTTTTTTGTTCCTTGACCTCCGCCGCCAAACGTGGTTTTTAGGATCGAGAAACTGTCGGAAAACGGAAAAGGAGGGGACCGTTATGCCCGGAACATACAAGGTTGTCGTCGCCGGGGCCGGTCCGGGCGGATGTGTCCTTGCCCGCGATCTCGCGCGTAAGGGCTTCGAGGTGGCGGTGTACGAGAAGGGCGCGTACGAGACCATGGGGCATAACTGGTCCGACGCGGTCGAGAGGAGGGGGCTGGCGGAGGGAGGGATTGATCTTCCGCCCCCATCGACGGTCAACAGGGGCCCCCTGGTCAAGATACCCGGGGAGGAGGAGCGTCCCGGCCGGATCTTCGAGCGGCACGCCTACCCGGAGATGGAGGTGTGGGCCCCCGATTACTCCTGCAGGAAGGTGATCGAGTTCCGCTATATCACGACGGACAGGCGGAAACTGGGGCAGCTCCTCGTCGACCAGGCCCGCGAGGCCGGCGCCGTCATACACTTCGGGCATGAAGTGGTGGATATCCTGCAATCGGGGGGGACATCCCTGGGAGACGTCATGGTGGCGGGCATCAAGGTGCAAAACGGTGCGTCGGGGGAGGTGGTCGATGTGCCTGCCGATGTGGTGGCGGACGATACGGGCTTTCAGGCGCTGCTTCGCACCAGGCTTCCCGCTGCCACGGGGATGGCGCGCCTCTTCGGGGAGGAGGAGTTTGCCGGCGTGTACCGGACGGTACGGAGACGCAGAAAAGACGTCGATGACGACGCGATCGTCGATCATTACCGATATGGCTATCAGACGGGCTTTCAGTGGGCGCAACACCTGAATGACGATCAGATCGATATAGGCGCCGGTGTGCGCGCCCGTCCGTCCGGTCCCGATCCGAAGGATATCGTGGAGGAGTTTATCTCGCGTCATCCGTCGATCTCCGACGAGGTGGTACGCGGAGGCGGCGGATTGTGCCTGGTGGGGAAATCCCCGTACAGCCTGGCGGCGGGCGGGTTCGTGGCCGTCGGCGATGCCGCGTGCCAGGCGATTCCCATGACGGGTTGCGGGGCGGGAGGCGCCATGGCGGGAGGACGGTTCGCGGCGGAGGTCATTGCCCGTGCCGCGCAGGAGGGGAGAAACGATATTGCCGCCCTGTGGCCTTACAACCGGAAGTGGTTTGCCGAATCCGGACGGGGGGCGCATTACGCGGCGCTGAACGCCCTCAGGAATATCCTGCAGGACCTGTCCCACGAGGATATCTCGTTCCTCTTCCGCAGGGATATCATGAACAGCGAGATGCTGACCGCCTCGATCAACGGTACCTTCCTGCCCCCCGATCTGAAGACCATGGCCCTGACCCTTGCGCGGGGGATCTCCCGGCCGGGGCTGCTGGTGCGGCTGAACAAGGCGACGGCTGTGGGGACGAAGATCCTCCGGCACTACCTGCAATACCCGCCGTCCTGGGACCCCGCCGGGTTTGCCGCGTGGACAAGGGGGGCGGACGACCTCTTCGGGAAGAAGTAAGTGAAGAGTGAAGGGGTAAGGGGTAAGGGGCAAGGAGCAATTCATAAAAGGAGTGAGAGAGATGATGACGTGGGAAGAGCTGTCGGAATTGACCAGGACGCGGCGCTCGATCCGCCGGTTTGAAGACAAACCGGTCCCGGAGGACCTCCTCCTGAAGGCCCTGGAGCTGGCCACCTGGGCGCCCAACGGGGGAAACCAGCAGCCCTGGCGGTTCCTGATCGTCACCAACCGGGCGCTGATCGGGAAGATGGCGGATTCGGTCAGGGACAAGACCGAGCTGATGGCCTCCTGGCCGGAGGCCGGGCGGTTCGAGGAGGCCGTGGCGCGGTGGCGCAGGAGCTCCGATTTCTTCCGGGGGGCGCCGGCCTGCATCGCGGTCCTGATGGGGCGCTACTCCAGCATCGCCGATCAGATCCTGGAGGCGCGCGGTGAGAAGGACCCCGTCGCCCGGGAGATCCGCTCCTGCCGGGAGATCGGGAAATCAAGCCTCCAGAGCGCGGCCGCGGCAACCGCGTACCTCTGCCTCTTTCTCCATTCCCTCGGACTGGGGAGCACGTGGATGTCCGGACCCCTGCAGGCCAAGCGGGAGATCGAGGAACTCCTCGAGGTATCCGGCGAGTGGGACCTGGTGAACATCGTCCCCGTAGGGTACCCGGCGACGGTCCCGAAGACGCCGCCGCGCAGGCCGGTCGAGGACGTGGTCAGGTTCTTCCGGTAATGGCCGTATTTCGTTGGCTCACAGGGGCGTTCACTTATAGTGCGCCGTCGAAAAAAATCTTGTTGGACAGAGATGGGTATGAATATGGGTAAAAAACGTGTGACTCTTGAAGAGGTCTTTTCCCCGCGGGGGATAGCGGTTGTCGGTGCCTCCGAGATGTCGTTGAAAGATGGAAAAATTTCCTTTGGCGGACTGGTTGTCTTGGGGTTGATAGAGGCGGGGTTCCCCGCCGTATATCCCGTGAACCCGAAATATACGGAACTGTTCGGTCTGCCCTGCTACCCGGACCTCTTGAGCATCCCCGGCCCCGTCGACCACGTGGTGGTCACCATCCCTGCGGAGAGGAGTCTCGATCTCCTCGATCAGTGTGCCGCCAAGGGGATACGATCGGTGCACTTCTTTTCCGCCGGCTTCGGTGAGAGTGGCGAGAAGGACCGGGCGGACCTGGAGCAGGCCATGCTGGGAAAAGCCCGGAGCGGCAACTTTCGGATCATCGGCCCGAACTGTGTGGGGATCTACGCACCGAAAAGCCGAGTTGTGAACGCCCCCAACGCCCCCCTGGAGCCGGGGCCGATCGCCTTCGTCTCTCAGAGCGGCGGCCACGCCCAGACCCTCCCCGTCTTCGGCGCCGGCCGGGGCCTGCGGTACAGCAAGGTGGTCAGCTACGGGAACGCGCTGGACGTGGACGAATGCGAGCTCCTCGACTATCTGGCCCACGACCCGGAGACGGAGATCATTGCCGCCTACATCGAGGGGGTCAGGGACGGGCGGCGGTTTATCGATTCCATGGCGCGCGCGGCACGTCGCAAGCCTCTGGTTGTATATAAGGGGGGAAGAACGGAAGCGGGAAAGAGGACCGCCTTCGGCCATACGGCCAGCATGACCAGTTCCGTTACTCTCTTCGAGGCCGCCTGCCGGCAGGTGAACGCCATACAGGTCGACAACACCGATGAGATGATCGACGTCTTGGCGGCGCTTCGCTTCATGAGGAGTATTCCCGCGGGACCGAACGCGGCCGTTGTCGGCGGGGGCGGCGGTCCCAGCGTCCTCGCCAGTGACGATATGGAGATCGAGGGGCTGCGTGTCCCCCGTCTCTCCTCCGCGGTGCAGGAGGAACTGAAGAGCCGCCTGCCCCTGGCGGGGAGTATCTTTACCAATCCCGTCGATACGAATAACATGGTTGTCCCGGACGTCATCTCCTTTACCATGCGGACCGTCGGCAGGTCGCCCGATATCGACATGATCGTCTATCACCTCGGGTTTCATCCAATCGGGAGCTGGGGGTTGGGTCGCTTTTCCTCGGCTGCCTTCCTCGAACCGGCCGTCGAGGCCATCCTCGGCGCCCAGGAGGAGATCGGCAAACCCGTCCTGATGGTCCTGAGGCCTCCCCAGGACCTGGAGGGCATGAAGGAGTACCTGGCGGTGCAGGAGGCACTGGTGGAGGCGGGCCTCCCCGTCTTCCTGTCCCTGCGGGATATGGCCCGGGCCGTCCACCGCATCATCACCTGGAAGAAACGGACGAGAGCCCGGAGTTGACCCTGATCGGGCTCCAACGGGCTGCACAGGGGCTTTTTACGGTAAAAATGATCGCGAAATCGTGGAAACAAGAGGAGGCGACATGAAAGGGAAGCGCTGGCTCACTATCAGTCTGAGGGTGTTCGGTATCCTGCTTATCGGTGTGATCATCGTCGCCGGGTGGTATCTCAACAGGGCGGTGCCCGTCGGCGTGGGGTATGTGGCCAAGTATCTCTGCTCCAGCACCTTTATCTCCCAGCGGGACCCCCATATCGTCTTCGAGGAGGACGTCAGGCCGGTCAATCCCCTGGCGGGGTTCATCCGTTGGGAGGTCGACCGCGAGGACCGTTCCGTGACGGCGTCGTCGGTCGGGGTGGTGATACAGGCGAAGGCGGTCTACCGCGAGGGATGCGGGTGCACGCTGGTCCGCGGCGTGCCGGAGGATGCCCTGCGGGAGCAGACCTTTTACCGGCCCGATCCGGCGCATGTCCCTCCCCGGCCCGATTCCGCTCTTCCCTGGCCGCGGGGGAGCGGAGGGACCGTCGATCCCGCGTCCCTGGGGGTGGACGGGGCGAGGCTTGAGCGGGCCCTGGACGCCGCCTTTGCCGAGCCGGGGCCGGAGAGGCTTCGCCAGACCCGCGCCGTGGTGGTCGTGTATGACGGGCACCTGGTCGCGGAACGCTACGCCCCGGGTTTTGATCCCTCAACGTCCCTCCTGGGCTGGTCCATGGCAAAGAGCGTCACCAACGCCCTGGTCGGAATCCTGGTGAGGGAGGGGGCGCTGGATATCCGCCGCCCGGCGCCGGTTCCCGAGTGGCAGGGGACGGATGATCCCCGGCGCGCGATTACGCTGGATCAGCTCCTGCGGATGAGTTCGGGTCTCGCCTTCGAGGAGCGGTACGATCCCCTCTACGACGCGGTGGACATGCTCTACGGGGCCCCCGATTTCGCGGCCTTTGCCGCCGAAAAACCCCTCGCCTTCAAGTCGGATACGGCATGGAGCTATTCCAGCGGCACCGCCAATATCGTGGCCCGCATCGTCCGCCGGGCGGCGGAGGAGCGGCATGAACACTACTACGACTTCCTGCGCCGGGAGCTCTTCGAACGGATCGGGATGTCGAGCGCCGTGATGGAGGCCGACCCGTCGGGGACCTTCGTGGGTTCGTCGTACTGTATTGCCACGCCGAGGGACTGGGCCCGCTTCGGTCTCTTCTACCTGCAGGACGGGGTCTGGGAGGGAGAGCGGATACTCCCGGAGGGGTGGGTCGCCTACAGCACCACCCCCACGCCCGGGGCCCCGCGGGGGGAGTACGGCGCCTTCTTCTGGCTGAACGCCGGCGCGCCGGATAATCCACGGGACCGCCCCTGGCCGAACGCGCCGCGCGATACCTTCGCCGCCCAGGGGTATCAGGAGCAGAAGGTGATCGTCATTCCCTCCCGGAAGGCGGTGCTGGTCCGCTTCGGGGCGACGTCGCTGCGGCCGGCCTGGGATACCGACCAATTTATCGCCGATGTCCTGGAGGCCCTCCCGCCGGCGGAGTGACCGATATGGCGAAGGAGAGGACCACCCGGAGGCAGAAGGACGTATCCCGGCTCCTGAGAGAGAGGAAGAAGCTCCGGAAGGACAGGGCCGGGAAAGGGAAGGGGAGCTCGGATGAACTGCGGAAGAACAAAGGGTAATCCCCGCCGCGATTGTGGCACCGCTTCCTCACGTCCGGTATAAGCATTCTTACAACACTATCGCAGGAGGATGAAGTCGTGGAAAAACTGTTCTACCCGGAGTCGATCGTCATCGTCGGCCTGTCCTCGAAGCCGAGCAATATCCCCCGGATCACGCTGGAAAATCTCCTGCGGTGGGGGTACCGGGGCCGGATCTTCGGGGTCAATCCGGCGAGCGACGACGTCCATGTCGACGGGATACGGATGTACCGGAATATCGAGGATCTCCCCGAGGTTCCCGATCTCGCCTTTTGCCTGGTCCCGGCCAGGTATGTTCCCGGGATGGTCGAGCAGTGCGGCCGCTTCGGGATCAAGCGGATGGCGATCCCCACCGGCGGCTTTTCGGAGTTCAGCGGGGAGGGGGAGCGCCTCTCCGCCCTGACCCTCGAGAACGCCCGGAAATACGGCGTGCGTTTCGTGGGGCCCAACGGGGTAACGGTCGCGAACACGGCGAACGGCCTCTGCCTCCCCTTCGTCCCGCTCCACCGGGCACCGGCGGGGGAGATGTCCATCATCGCCCAGAGCGGCGGCGTCTCCCTGATGATGCTGAACTTTCTCCTGGACGAGAACGTGGGGCTGGCGAAGTTCGCCAGCATCGGAAACAAGCTCGACCTCGACGAGGTGGATTTCCTGGAGTACTTCGGGGCCGACCCCGACACGAAGATCATCTGTCTCTACCTGGAAAGCATCGCCCGGGGGAGGGCCTTCATCGAGGCGGCGAACCGGATCGACAAGCCCATCGTCGTTTACAAGGCCAACACCACCAGCGCGGGGAGGAAGGCCGCCGTGACCCATACCGCCGCGGTGAGCAACGACGATGACATCATCGACTCCGCCCTGGAGGGGGCCGGGGTGATCCGCATCCGCAACTTCCTCGATTTCATCGCGGTGGCCAAGGCCTTCCAGCTCCCCCCCATGAGAGGGAAGCGGATCGCGGTGATGAGTCCCGCCGGCGGCTTCTCCGTCCTCACCGCGGACCTGTGCGAGAAGGCGGGGTTCGAGTTCGCCGACCTGGGGGACGACTTCTACCGGGGGCTGCAGCAGTTCAGCAACGCCGGGGTGATCAGGTTCTCCAACCCCCTCGACATGGGAGACATCTACGATCCGCAGCTCACGGCCCACGTGATCTACTCGGTGATGCACTCCCCGCAGGTCGACGGCGTCGTCTTCGTGAGCCAGCGGCCCCAGATGCCGCAGGGGGATGACGTCTTCCACAGGATGTTCCTCACCGACCTCTCGAAGGAGACGTGGGGGACGATCCTCTCCGCCGGGAAGCCCTTCGGGCTCTGTCTCTTCGGGCCGTCGCGGCAGATTCAGCAGACGAAACGGTATGTCGCATTCCCGGTCTTCGACAGCCCGGAGGAGATGGTGCACGCCCTCGCCGTTCAGATGCGTTTTCACAGCCGGGAGATCAACCTGCCACCTGAAGAGTCCCCCGCGGGGATCGATCTCAAAGGGGCCCGGAGGTGGATGAAGAAGAGGGAAGGGGATCTCGGCGAGGAGGGCCTGGAGCTCCTCCGGCACTTCGGCATACCGACCCCCGAATCCTTTGTGGCCCGCGACGAGGACGAAGCGACGGAATTCGCCGCCCGCCTCGGCTATCCCGTGGTGATGAAGGTGGTCTCTCCGGACGCCCTCCACAAGTCGGACGCGGGCGGGGTGGCCGTCGGCGTCGAGGACGCGCGGTCGGTGGAGGTGCAATTCGCCGCGATCCAGGATAACCTCCGCTGCTACAAGGAAGGCGCGTGTTTCGAAGGGGTGCGGCTGCAGCGGATGGCCCCGGAGGGGTATGACATGTTCGTCGGGGGGAAACACGACGAGGCATTCGGGCCGGTGGTCTTCTTCGGGATGGGGGGGATCTACGTCGAGCTGTTCGGCGACGTGGCCAATACCCTCTGCCCGGCACACAGCGCGGATATCAGGAAACGTCTCGAGCGGCTGAAGGCCTTCTCCGTCCTGAAGGGGTTGCGGGGAAAGGAGCGGGGCGACATCGACGCCTTCGTGGATGTTGTCGTCCGGGTGTCCCGTCTCCTGGCGGCCTTTCCCGGGATCAGGGAGCTGGACGTCAACCCGGTGCGGGTATTCGGCGAGGGAAGGGGCGCGATGGCCCTGGACGCGCGCCTGCGGATTCAGCGATAGGAAGGGAGCGGATCATGGACCGTGCACGGATCAACGGTATCGACATTGCGTACGACGTCAGCGGGGGCGGGGACCCGGTGGTCCTCATCGGTGGTTTCGGCATGACCAAGGAGGGGTGGGCGGAGCAGGTCGCCGCCCTGGCGGGGCAGTTCCGTGTGATCACCTTCGACAACCGGGGAGTGGGGGAGAGCACGGTGCCGTCCGAGCCCTTTACGATCGACGACATGGCGGCCGATACGGCGGGCCTCCTCGATCACCTCGGGATCGATGCGGCGCACCTGTTCGGCGTCTCCATGGGGGGTCTGATCGCCCAGACGCTGCTCCTGGAGTATCCCGGCCGTGTCCGGAAGGCGGTCCTGGGCTGCACGAGCCACGGCGGGCGGCACGCCGTCCAGCCGAAACCGGAGGTGATGGAAATCCTGGCGGCCGTCACCGTTCCGGGGATATCCGCCGAGGAGGCGACGCGCCGGCGGCTTCCCATCCTTTTCTCCGACCGCTTCATGAGAGAAGAGCCGGATAGGGTGGAGGCCTTTCTCCGGCGGTCGATTCGATACCAGCCGACTCCGCAGGGGGCGGCCGGGCAGATGCGGGCGCTCAGTTTCTTCAACGTGAAGCGGCGCCTCGGGGAGATCGACCGCCCCGTCCTGGTGCTGACGGGGAGCGACGACCGGATGATGCCCCCGGAGAACGCCGGGCTCCTGGTCGAGGGCATCCCCGGTGCCGGGCTCCACGTCGTCCAGGGGGCCGGGCACGGTTTCTTCTACGAGAGACCCGGGGAGGTCAACCGGGTCCTGATCGATTTTTTCATGGAGTGACGCCGGCCGGTGAGTTTTCCGCCCGCTGCGTCATTATTCCTTGACAGGGGGGCGTACTTTGTATAGTTCCGCAAGGGAATCGATGCCAGCTCCCTGGCACGACGGACGGACATTCTATTACGACTGTGAGGAGGACGGAGAATGAGGCTGAAAGACAAGGTGGCGATCATAACGGGATCCGGACGCGGTATCGGCGAGGGGATCGTGGAGCGGTTTGTCGAAGAGGGTGCGAAAGTGGTCGTCAATGACGTCAATGAGGCGGATGCAAACGCCGTGGTAGAGAAGGTCAAGGCCGCGGGCGGCCGGGCGGTGGCCGTCGTCGGGAGCGTCGCCTCCCGGGAGGTGGTTCAGAGCCTGGTGGATACGGCGATCAAGGAGTTCGGCGCCCTCGACATCATCATCAACAACGCCGGGATCACCCGCGACGCCATGATCCACAAGATGACGGACGATCAGTGGGATCAGGTGATCGCCGTCAACCTGACCGGCGTCTTCTACGGAATCCAGTGCGCGGGCAAGGTCATGCGGGAGCAGGGCCATGGGAAGATCATCAACATCTCCTCGACCAGCGCCCTGGGGAACCCGGGACAGATCAACTACGCCGCCACGAAGGCCGGCGTCATCGGCATGACCAAGACCGCTGCCAAGGAGATGGGCGGCAAGGGGGTCAACGTGAATGCAATCGCCCCCGGGATGATCTGGACCGACATGATGAAGAACATGCCCCCGGCGGTCATCGAGCAGATGGATGCCATGCTCCCCGCCATCGTTCCCATGAACCGCAAGGGTTCGCCCCGGGATATCGCCAACCTGGCCCTCTTTCTGGCCTCGGAGGAAAGCTCGTTCATCACCGGGCAGATCATCTTCTGCGACGGCGGCATGAAGATGTAACATCCACCGGGGGGCGTGCCGGCACGCCCCCCTTCATTTCCCTTCCCCACCCTGAAGGTGTTGACTGTCCGCCCTGAAGGGTATAAAATTCCAAACACATACAGGGCAGGAGACGGCCCGGTCGTCTCCCCGGAACACCCAACAACCACCTGGAAGGAGGGATTCCACCATGCCGATATTTATGATGTTCGGGAAGTATACCAAAGAGGCCCTGCGCAGCGCCTCCCCGGAGAGGACCACGGAGGCCGTCGAGATCATCAAACGGAACGGCGGGAAGGTGATATCGATGTATGCCGTGGCGGGGGAACACGACCTCGTCTTCACCCTGGACCTCCCCGACACGGATAAGGCGATGGCGACCTCGGTGGCGCTCCACAAATTGACGGGGATATCCTTCGTCACCTCCCCGGTCGTCGATGTGGAACAGTTCGACCGGCTGCTGGCCGAGGTGCACGACCTCTGAGGGTTCTCCTGTTTCTTTATGCCGCGATCAGGGCGAGTGCGACGAGGGCGCCCGCGACCCCGAACCGCTGCCGAAGGGTGAGCTTCTCCTTGAGGATGAGCCAGGCCAGGAGCACGGTCCCGGCGGGGTAGAGCGAGGTGAGCGTCGTCGCGATGTCGAGTCTTCCCAGGCTCGATGCCAGGGCGAAAAAGATATTCCCCGCGGCGTCGAAGACCCCCGCGAGGATGATGACGGCCAGCGGACGGGCTCCCGATATCCCGATCCCCTGCCGGCGGGCGGCGATGAACACGAGGATCATCGAAATCGATACCACCCGCGCCGTGGCCAGCGGCCAGAAGATCGCGGTCTCGCTGACCCGGTCGATGAAGATGAAGAAGAATCCGAATCCAGCCCCGGCCAGGACCGGCAGAACCACCTCGCGCAGCCGGATCGAGCCGGCGGTTCCCCCGCCGGCGAGCTGCCAGATCGCGCATACCCCCAGCAGCAGCCCGGCAGACTGGCCCCCCGTGGGAGGCCCTTCCATGAATATCCCGGTGATGATGGGCAGGGCGGCGCCGACGACGGCGCTGATCGGAGCCACGATCCCCATGCGCCCCCGCGCGAGTCCGATATACAGGGCGGTGAGGCCGAGCGTCCCGAAGAGGCCCGCCAGTCCCCCGAAGGCCAGATTCTCTCCGGAGGGGATCGGCTCTCCCAGCCCCGCGGCGAGTCCGGCCAGGAGGGCGAGGCCGCAGATCTGCGACACGACGATGACGCCGAAGACGCTGCTCCGCTTGGTCGCCAGCCCACCGCAGAAATCGCCGGTACCGAAACTCGCCGCCGCGGCCAGACCGCAGATCAGTGCCAGTGCCTCAGGTCCCATGTATCCTCCTTCGTGGAGCACCGTAGAGCTAGTGCCTTTCCGGTGTAATGTCAAGAGGGATTCCTGGGAGGGTCCCGCCCGTGCCGGCGATTCTCCCCTTGCTTTTTCCCCGTCCCGTCGTTTATATGAATAGCGCACGGAGGGAGGGAACACCGGAGAGATGAGCGATCAGGCCGCGGGAGACAGCGTGATGGAGAGGGGCGTGGAATCCCGGCCATACGTGCTGCCGGTTGTCTTTCTGACGGGTGTCTTTTTTCTCAATTTTGTCTCCCGGATCATCCTCTCCCCCCTCGTCCCCGCCGTCGAGGCGGACCTGGGGCTCGGCCACGGTGCGGCGGGTTCGCTGTTCCTCCTGATCACCGCCGGGTACTTCGTCTCCCTCGTCGGTTCCGGCTTCATCTCATCGCGCATCACCCACTGCTCGACGATCATCCTCTCCCTGGCCGCCCTCGGGTGCGTGATGATCCTCATCTCCCTCGCGGGCTCGGCGGGGACCGTCGGCCTGGGGATGTTTCTCATCGGGCTCGCCACCGGGCTGTACCTCCCCTCGGGGATCGCCGCCATCACCGACCTCGTGCACCCGAGCCGGTGGGGGAGGGCGCTTGCCATCCATGAGCTAGCTCCCAACCTGTCGTTCCTGATGGCCCCCCTTATAGCCGAGGTCCTTTTGGTCTTCTTCTCGTGGCGCGGGGTCCTCGCGGCGATCGGGGCCGTCGTCCTTGTGGCGGGGGCCTTCTTCTCCCGTGCCTGCCGCGCGGGTGATTTCCGCGGCCGGAGGCCGGACCTGGGCTCCGCCCTCGCCCTCTTCAGGAACCCCTCGTTCCTGATCATCACCGTCCTCTTCTCGCTGGGGATCGGGAGCACCATCGGCGTCTATTCGATGCTCCCCCTCTACCTCGTCGCCGGGCACGGAATCGAACGGGTGGAGGCGAATGCCCTGGTCGCCCTGTCCCGCCTGCTGACGCTCGCAACCGTCTTCCTCGGGGGGTGGGCCGCAGACCGGTTCGGCAAGATCCGGACGGTCCGGTTTGTCTTCTTCATTACCGGGATCACGACGTTCCTCCTCGGGGTCGTTCCCGCCCCCTGGATACGGGGGGTCGTCCTCATCCAGCCCCTCTGTGCGGTCTGCTTTTTCCCCGCGGGCTTCGCCCTCCTCTCCGCGACCGTTTCACCCGGGCGGAGGAATATAGCCGTCTCCCTGTCGATCCCCATTGCCTTCCTGGCGGGGGCCGGCCTCTTCCCGACGGCGATCGGCGTCATGGGTGATGCGGGGATCTTCGGGATCGGCTTCATAACGGTGGGGGGTCTGATCTTCACGGGGAGTCTGCTTCCCCGATTCGTGCGGGTGCGAGATGCATAACCGGGAGAGGGGAGCGGAGATGAAGGTCTTCTACGGGTGGTTCGTTGTCGGCGGGCTGTGCGGGGTCGCCTTCTTCGGTCCCATGGGCCGGTATATCCTGACCTCCCTCTTTCCCTTCATCATGGAGGACCCCGGCTGGTCCCGGCAGACGATCGGCCTGGCCTTCACGATCCACTTCTGGGCCTATGCCTTCTTCGCCGTCCTCGCGGGACGGCTGATCGACCGGATCGGGGGGAGGAGAACCATCGCCGCCGGCGGCGCCCTGATGCTGGTCGGACTGGCCGGTCTGGCGCTGATGCGGAACGTCTGGCAGTTTTATCTGGTGTTCGGCGTCCTCCTGGCCGCTGCGGTCTCCATGACCCATTTCGTCCCCAATACCGCCATCGTGAGAAAGTGGTTCGTGAAGAAGGCCGGGATGGCGACGGGGGTAGTGGGCGTGGGAACGGTGGTCGGACTGGCCGCCCTGCCCCCCGTGATCAGCAGGATCAGCGCGGCCATGGGGTGGCGGATCGCCTGTCTCATCTGCGCCGTCTTCATCGGCACCATGATCATCCTGATCGCCGTCCTGGTCATAAAGAATACACCCGAGGCCGTCGGTCTGAAGCCCTACGGCGAAGACGACACCGCGTCCCCTTCCTCGAAACCGTCCAATTCCGCCCTTTCCGGCCGGTTGTATGAATTGTCCCCGGGCCGGTCGTTGCGGACGAGTACCTTCTGGTACTTCTTCATCGCGTATTCGGTGACCGGCATTCCCCTGCAGGGGATATTGAGCCACGTGATCATCTGGGGCGTCGAGACCGGCGTCCCTCCCGAACATTCGGGGTGGATCATGGCGATCCTGGCGCTCCCCTCGATCCCGCTGCGGATCATGGCGGGCTGGCTGGGGGACCGCTTCGGCAAGAAACGGGTGCTCATTCTCTTCAACCTGTGCACGGCGCTGCTCTGGCTGTGGGGCTGGTTCTTCATCAGGGACGGCACCAGCTTCTTCATCTTCGCCCTGTTCCTCGGGTTTGTCTACTCCGCCCCCTTTTCGCTCTATACCCCGTTCCTGGGGGACATCTTCGGCCGGTTGTCGGTGGGGACCCTGATGGGGATCATCACCCTCGGGCACGGGATCATCGGGGGAACGGGCCCCTTCCTCTGGGGATGGATCGCCGATGTGACCGGTTCCTATGACATCAACTGTCTCATCTCCGCGGGGTGCTACCTGGTGATCGTGCTCTCCCTCTGGATGATCGATCCGCTGATCGCCGGGAAGGTGCGGGGCCGCCGGGCAGAGTAAAGGTTCCGGGATCTCCGTGGATGTTCGCAGGGGAGGCCGGGGTCTCAGCTCGTCAGATAGCGGCACAGAGCGTCGAAAGACTGGGAGGCGTCCCGGTATCCCCGGTCGTAGGTCTCGTAGAGCCTGTCCTTGCTGCGCTCGATCCGTCCCGCCGGCAGCTCGGACCGGGGCCGGATAACGAAGGCCTCGCCCTCTCGTTCCATTTCATCGATGAGGTCCATCGTCTTGTTGTACGCGGTGTGTCGGCAGGCGAGGGCCTCGCACAGACCAGGAAAACGGGGGTAACAGATCCGCGCGATCCCGCTGATGGGGAAAGATTTTTTCCGGTACCCCTTCGGACGCGTCAGGACGAGGACGTGCCTCGTATTGCCGTCGCTGATGCTCTTACGGATGGGGACGGAATCGGAGATCCCCCCGTCCATCAGGATCAGGCCGTTGAAGCGGATCGGTTTGGCGACAAAGGGGAGGCAGGTCGAGGCCCGCAGGACGGGGAGGTAATCCTCCCCCAGCTCGCCCTTCTCGAAGTAGAGCGCTTCTCCCGTCACGCAGTCCGTGACGACGGTGACGCACTTCACATCACTTCCCCTGAAGGTCTCGTAATCGAAGGGGACCAGGGAATTGGGGATCGTGTCGAAGATGAAGTCCATCCCGAAGAGCTCTCCCCCCGTGAGGAGGCGCAGGTAGCTGAGATAGCGCGAGTCGTTGACGTACCGAATGTTGACGATCCGATTCCGTTCGGGCTGGCGGGAGACGTAGTTGGCCGCGTTGCAGGCTCCCATGGAGACGCCGATCACGTAGGGGAAGAAGAGTCCCCTGTCCATGAAGAGGCGCAGAACGCCCGAGGTGTAGACCCCCCGGAGCCCCCCTCCCTCAAGAACGAGGCTGCTTCCCTCCAGGTCCATAGCAGATCTCACGGTGGATGACATCGTGTCGCCGGTGACGGTGCCTTGACGGTAATGAAAGAGTTGTCCCGTATCGTTTTAACCGATGATGGTTACGTACGCGTGGTCTTTTCGAAACGCCACTACCCGGTTGCGCTTTCGCTTTGCCTCGTAGAGGGCGATGTCGGACTCCCGTGCCATCTGGTCGAAGGTCTTATCCCCCCGGTGGGATCCGGAAACCCCCGTACTGATGGTGAGGGCGATCCGTTCCTTCTTGAATTCCATCGCCGTCTGCTCGATCTTCAGACGGAGCCGTTCGGCGATGTCGAGCGCGTCGGACAGTTCCGTGTCCGGCAGGAGGACCATGAACTCGTCTCCCCCCGTGCGACCCAGGGTGTCGCCCGGTCTCAGATTCGCCGTTACCACGGAGGAGAGGTGCTGCAGGGCCGCATCCCCCGCCGCGTGCCCGTACGTGTCGTTGACATGCTTGAGGTGATCGAGATCTATGGCGATCAGGGACAGGGCAGAGTCATTCCGCGCTGCGGAGGCCCGTGCCTTTTCAACGAGCTTGATGAATGAACGGTTGTTGAAGACATTCGTCAGGTAATCGATCTCCGCCTGCTGCCGGAGCCGCACCAGGAGATGATCCAGGATCATGAGGACGTATCCGAGGGTAAAGGCGAAGATCATGATGAACGATTCACTGAAGGCCGCTTTCGCCAATCCCCCCCCCGCAAAGAGAGGTCTCGCATCCGGGATGGTCAGCGTCACGGCGGCGCGGATGAGATTGAACACGCCGTTGAGGGTGACGATGATGGACAGCCCGGAGATCAGGACCGGGTCATGGAAAGGGGCACCTGCGATCTCGAAGGCGAGCAGGAAACAGATGCACGCGATCACCAGCGAGACGAGGGAGGCCCGCAGCGCCACGCTCTCTTCGACGTATGTCAGGTATGCTAAGGCAGCCATGAAGAGGATGACAAGCGCCAGAAAAGGGGTCAGGGTTGCGGCGGTGATCACCGTCTTTCCCCGATATGCGCGACAGCCCAGGTAAAAAGCATAAAATGCGGCTATGATAAACGTGTTGGCAAAGATGACTGAGAGGAGCAGGGGGAAGGTTCCTCTGGAGAGGAGGAGGAGGAAACCGAAGGCGATCAGGAAGCTTCCCGTTGTCCAGTAGCGAACGCCCGGTATGTCCGGATTCCATTTCAGGATTACCAGGGTGACGGCCAGAGCCACGAGCAGCAGGATGACATTGGCCGCTATCAGTGTCGGGACGTGCAGTATTTCCACGCGGGGATTCCCTCTTCATCCGTGTGTCCTGTGCACCGTACGTCACGCAAGAGGGGCGGTCCTCCACGGCGCTCCAAGACGACGCGAACATCGAAACGGTGTACAAACAGCCTTTTATAATACATTCTGACGGGAATTGCCATCCATTTTTTCTCCTTCCCGGTTGCCGGGAGGCTGGAAATGTGCTAGCAGCAGGGGTCTGAATACCACGGATGGGGGAATACAAAGGATGAAAGAACTGTTCAGTCTGGAAGATCGGGTGGCCGTCGTGACCGGGGCCTCGTCCGGGATCGGCGTGACCTTCGCCGGGGCCCTGGCGGAAGCCGGGGCGAAGGTGGTCATCGCCGCACGGCGCAAGGAGCGTCTCAACGCCCTTGTGGGAGAGCTGGAGGGGCAGGGGTTCGAGGCCCTGGCCGTGGCCTGTGACGTGACCGACGGCGATGCCGTGGACGAGATGGTCCGGGCGGCCCTGGAGCGCTTCGGCAGGATCGACATCCTGGTCAACAACGCCGGCCTGTCCGTGAATCTCCCCGCGGAGGAGGAACCGGTGGAGGATTTCAGCCGCGTCATGGAGATCAACGTGACGGGGACCTTCATCTGCGCCCAGCGTTGCGGCCGTGTTATGCTCGAGGCGGGGCGGGGCAGCATCGTCAATATCGCCTCGATGCTGGGATTCGTCGGCAGTGCCCCCCTCACCCAGGCGTCCTACACCGCGTCAAAGGGGGCGGTGGTCAATATGACGCGGGAGCTGGCTGCGCAGTGGGCCCAACGGGGCGTGCGGGTCAACGCCCTCGGACCGGGATACTTCCCCAGCGAGATGACGACCGAGCTCTTCGACACCGACGAGGGGAAGAACTTCATCATCCGCCGCACCCCCATGCGCCGTCCGGGCAGACCGGAGGAACTGGTGGGACCTCTCCTGCTCCTCGCGTCGGATGCGGGGAGCTACATAACCGGCCAGACGATCGTCGTGGACGGGGGGTGGACCTGCGTCTAGCGGGAGGATAGCGTTGCGGGAATCCCGCTTTTTGTGGTATCTTCTCACGGTCTGTCATCAGCCAGCGAAGGAGGGGAGGGCGCAATGAAGAAGATACTCGTGGATTTCGACCCGGGGGAGGGGCGTCTCGAGCAGATGCGGAGGGATTGCGGCGGATGCGACGTCGTCCTGTGCACCGACAGGGCTCTCTTTGCCGAACAACTCAGGGACGCCGAGGTCCTCATCACCTTTCTCCACCCGATTTCCCCCGAGATGGTTGAGAATGCCCCCAAGCTCAGATGGATACAGGCCCTGACGGCGGGGGTGGACATGCTCCCCCTCGATACCCTGCGGAAGCGGGGGATCATTATCACCAGCGGCCGGGGGATCCACAGGATATACATGGCGGAATACGCCATCGCGATGATGATCAATCTCGCGCGGAACCTGCATCTCATCTTCAGGAATCAGATGGAGGGGAGGTGGGACCGCTCGGCGCCCCAGGGGGAGATCTACGGGTGCACCCTCGGGATCCTCGGGCTGGGAAGCATCGGCCGCGAGATTGCGAAGAGGTCCTCCTGCTTCGGAATGCGGGTGATCGGCGTCAGGCGCACCCCCGGACCGGTCGAAGGCGTCGAGCAGGTCGACGGATTCGACGGGTTGAAGGAGATTTTCAGGCAGAGCGACTACGTGATCAATCTCCTCCCCGACACGGCCGAGACGCGGGGTGTGATCGACCGGGAGTGCTTCGCCCTGATGAAGGAGACCGCCTGTTTCATCAACATGGGGCGGGGGGCGACGGTGAACGAACCGGACCTGGTCGAGGCCCTCGAGAAGAAGTCGATCCGCGGAGCGGTGAGCGATGTCTTTTCCGTCGAGCCGCTTCCCGAGGACAGCCCCCTGTGGGGTCTGGACAACATCATCCTGACTCCCCACATCTGCGGGGTTTCCCTCAAATATATGGAACGGGGGATGGAGATCATCCGTCACAACCTGGGGGTCTATCTCACCGGATCCGGTACAATGGAGAGCGTGGTCGATCTCGAAAGGGGGTACTGAACCGCCCGGTGGAACACGGGCTCCAAACCCCGCCACCGCATCAACATTTTCTGTCATTTTTTTCTCAAAAGTTCTCCTCAAATCCCTAAAGAAAACCCCCGGGGTGTCGATATCCTGAATAAGAACTCACGGCTTCTCCGTATCGACCGGATATGAGATATCACCGGTGTGGTAACGGCTTTCAGGGCCCTTGCGCACCTCTTCGAGGTCGAGTTCTGCTTACTCAGGGACGAGAAGAAGCACCGGTGCCATATGTTCGTATCGACACGACGCAAAACTATCATCTTCCATGCAGCATTGATCGCATCGGTGCTTACGTTTGCGGCAGGAGCGGCCCTGTGCCGTCCCGCCTCCCTCTGTGCCGGAGAGCTGGATCTGACCCGTATGAGCATCGAAGAGCTGATGTCCATCAAGGTGACCTCGGTCAACAAGAGGGAACAGAACCTCTCGGACAGCGCCGCCGCCGTCTTTGTCATCTCGAACGAAGACCTGAGACGATCCGGCGTCACCAACATCGCGGATGCCCTGCGCATGGTCCCCGGAATGAACGTGGCACGGATCGATTCCAATAAATGGGCGGTGAACTGCCGCGGCGGCGCCAGCCGCTTTAACGATAAGTTGCTGGTCCTCATTGACGGGCGCAGCGTGTACACCTCCTCCTTCTCCGGGGTTTACTGGGAGGTCCAGGATGTGATGCTGGAAGACGTGGAGCGCATCGAGGTCATACGCGGTCCGGGGGCCTCGATCTGGGGAGCCAATGCGGTCAACGGCGTGATCAATATCATCACCAAACACACGGCGGACACGCAGGGCGGCCTGGTGAGCATGGGGGGCGGCACCGAGGAACAGGGGTTTGTGTCCGCCCGTTACGGGGCCTCCCTGAAAGAGGGAACCTACGGGCGCCTGTATGCCAAGGGTTTCAAGCGGGATCAGTTTGTGACCCGGACGGGAGGCGATGCCGGCGACGACTGGGGTATGCTGCGAAGCGGGTTCCGCCTGGATTCCCGTACGGGCGCCACCGACAGCTTTACCGTGCAGGGGGACATGTATCAGGGGGGAATCGACCAGCGGATCGACCTCCAGTCGACGGCGGCCCCGTATTCCCTGGCGGTGGAGGATGATGTCACGGTGTCGGGCGGCAACCTGCTCGCCCGCTGGCAGAAAACACTCTCCCGCACCTCGGAATTTGAGGCGCAGGCTTACTACGACCGGACCGTCCGTAAAGAGACCTGGGAAGAAGAAGAGCGGGACAGCTTTGACCTGAGCTTTCAGCATCACGTGAAGAGGGGGCGGCATGACATCGTCTGGGGGGGACGTTTGTACCATACCCATGACGACTTTACTAACAGTTCTGTCCTGGTGATCGATCCCGCCAGCAGCAGCGACGATCTGTACAGCCTGTTTTTCCAGGATGAAATCGAGATCTCGCCCAAGCGGGTGTGGCTGACACTGGGATCGAAGTTCGAACACAATGACTACAGCGGATACGAAGTTCAACCGACCGCCCGGCTCCTCTGGGCTCCGCACCGCAGCCATCGCCTGTGGACGGCTATATCGCGGGCGACCCGGACCCCGTCCCGGGTGGAACAGGACGGGACCCTTCTCAATGCCGTCGTGCCTCCCGTTCCTTCTCCCCTCCCTGTGGCGGTTACCGTCGCCGGGAATCCGGGTTTCGATACCGAGGAGCTGACGGCCTACGAACTGGGCTACCGCTATATGGCATCCAGGAAATTCTCGGCGGACATAACGGTTTTTTATCATGATTACGATAATCTGAGGAGGACGTACCTGGAGGGCACCGTATTCCGGGGGACCTACCTCGAGCGGATTCTCCGCTTTACGAACACCTTTTCGGCCCGCACCTCCGGGGCGGAGATGTCCGGGACATGGCAGGCGGTGGAATGGCTGAAGTTCGATCTTGCCTATACCTGTCTCGACAGTGACATGGAAGAGGGGGAGATGGTCGGTGAAGAGCCGACACACACGGTATCCTTACGGACGGCCGTCAATCTGCGGAAGGATCTCGATCTCGATATCTGGGTCCGGTATGTCGACGGCGTTGACAGGATTTATGTGACAGACCCATACCCGATAGATGCCTATATGACTCTCGACCTGCGCCTTGCCTGGCGTCCCGTCTCGGGAGTTGAACTGGCCGTCGTCGGTCAGGATCTGCTGAATGGCGATCATCTGGAATTCGTCCAGGAGAACTTCACACGGCCCACCGAGATCGAGCGGCGGGTATACGGTACGGTGACCTACCGTTTTTAGGAATTGTTCATGAAAAGGTTCCGGGACAGAATGTATCCCAGCGGCCGGTCACTCGTGGTTGGAATGTTGCTGCTGCTGCCGGCCTTCTTCGGGGCGGCGGAGATCCCGGCACAATCCGTGGATGAGTACCGGGTCAAGGCGGCTTTCGTCCTCAACTTCGTTCGTTTTACCCAGTGGCCGGATGGGTCATTCGCCGGGACCGACGCTCCGTGCATTCTCTGCGTGGTGGGGGACAGGGCCCTTGAATCGGCCTTCCGGACTCTTGACGGCGAGAAGGTCGGCGCCCGCCTCCTCCATGTCCGGTTCGTGCGCGGGACCGATGATTGCCGTGGATGTAACGCCATCTTTATGGGCAAGGATCTCGGTCGCTCCGCCTTGTCGGATATATTCACGGCTGTGAAGGACACGCCCGTTCTCACGATAGGCGAGACCGAGGAGTTTATGAGGCGCGGGGGCATGATCAGGTTTTTCGTACAAGAGGGTCGGCTCCGGTTTGAGATTAATCCCAAGAAGGCCTGGCAGCAGCACATAAAGCTCAGCTCCCGGCTTCTGAATCTGGCGGTCCTTTCGGGCGATAGATAAACAGGAGGTATGCAATGGCACGATTCGGCAACCTTTCGATCCAGAAGAAGCTTTTTCTCCTCTTGGGGATCATTTCCTCGCTCATACTGTTTCTGGCCGCTGCGGTACTGATCGTCGGCGAGAGGAGAAATATCGAGAGGGCCCTGGTGGGGGAACTCTCTTCCATGGCGGATGTGGTCGCCTTGAACACCGGAGCCGCCATGTCGTTTAACGACGAGCAGGCGGCCCGGGAGAATCTGGCCTCCCTGTCCGTCAAACCCGGAGTCATGGTTGCGGCCCTGTACGATAAAGAGGGAACTGTCTACAGCAAGTACAGCCGAGGCGGCGTCGATCCGGATACCCTGATCGCCGAGCTCGGTGCCGTCTATCCGGACCTGACGGCGATCCTGCGGGAAGTACGGGAGAGGGGTGTTGTCACCTACGTGTCGGATGGCTATCTGCATGTCGTGCGGCCCGTGCTCCTGCACGGCACCATGGCAGGCGCCATCCACCTGGTCGACGATATGCGGCAACTGCACACCAGGCTGAACGATTTTTACCTCCTCATCGCGGTCATCGTGATCATCACCTTCGCCATTCTGATCTTTCTGTCAAAGAGGGTGCAGAAGATCTTCACCGATCCGCTGTCCCAGGTGATACAGTCCATGATCGCGGTGGCCAGGGAAAAGAATTATGACGTCCGGATAGAACAGCGGCGCGACGACGAATTCGGTACCCTGATCAACTGTTTCAACAACATGGTCAGCGAGATCCGGGCCAGGGACGAGGCGCTGCAGGAGTACAGCTCGGGCCTTGAAGAGATGGTGGAAGCGCGCACCCGCGATCTCTCGAGGGCCAAGAGCGAGTTGGAGGATATGGTGGTTCACCTCGAAAAGGCCAGGGAAGAGGCGGAAGAAGCCAGCCGTGTGAAATCCCAGTTTCTGGCGAACATGAGCCACGAGATCCGCACGCCGATGAACGGCGTCCTGGGGATGGCCGAGCTGCTGCTGGAGACGGATCTTGCCGAGGAACAGCTCCGGTTTGCAAGGACCATCCAGAGCTCGGGCGAATCGCTCCTGGCAATCATCAATGATATTCTTGATTTTTCGAAGATAGAGGCGGGGAAACTCGATATGGAAAGCATCCCCTTCAACCTGCAACTGCTGATCGAGGATGTCGCCAATCTGTTCGGTTCCCGGAGCCATGCCAAGGGGATCGAGCTGGCCGCCATCATCCCGGAGGAAACGGATATTTTCCTCAAGGGGGACCCCATGCGGCTCCGGCAGGTCCTCACGAACCTCGTCGGCAACGCGGTCAAGTTTACGGAAAAGGGCGAGGTCGTCATACGGGCTTCGACCGAGGAACGGGATAACGGGAGGGTGAGCCTCAGCGTATCGGTCGTGGATACCGGTGTCGGGATCAGCCCGGAGGACCGCCGGAAACTCTTCCGGCCCTTTTCCCAGATCGACGGGTCCACAACCCGCAAATACGGGGGGACGGGGCTCGGGCTGATGATCTCCCGGGAACTGATCTCACTGATGGGAGGTGTACTGGATTGCGAGAGTGAGCAGGGGAAGGGCTCGACCTTCTTCTTCACGGTGGATCTTGAGAGGAGCCCGGAGACCGATCACAGGGAGATCCTCCCCAACGTGGCCAGGCTGCACGGGCTCAGGGTCCTGATTGTCGACGATAATGCGACGAACCGGGAGATTCTCGAACGGCAGACGGCCTCGTGGGGGATGGACTACGACACTGCCGCCGGAGGAAAGGAGGGGCTGGATAAGCTGGCCCGCGCCCGGCAGGAACAGGAACCCTTCGATCTGGTCCTCCTCGATATGGACATGCCCGACATGGGCGGACTCGATGTCGCCCAGGAGATACAGGCAGATCCCGCCGTTGCCGGGGTCCGTGTGGTCATGCTCACCTCGGTTGGGGTGCACGGTGATGCCCGGGCGGCCAAGGAGAGGGGCATATTGGCGTATCTGACAAAACCGATCCGCCAGTCCGATCTCTACAACGCCCTGATCAAGGTGATCGGGCACAGCCCGGGTAACGGATCGGGACGCCCCGCCGTCCGGCGCAGTACCGCCGGGGGAGGACCGCGGTTCGATGTCCATGTCCTCGTGGCGGAGGATAACGCGACGAACCGGGAGGTTACCGAGGCCATGCTCAAGGCGTTCGGCTGCCGCGTATCTCTTGCCGCCAACGGGCGGGAGGCCGTCGATGCCGTCGCCCGGTCGGGGGAGGAGTATGATCTTGTCTTTATGGACTGCCAGATGCCCATCCTTGACGGGTACCAGGCCACGGCCGCGATCCGCGGTCTGGAGCGGGGAAAGGGGCTTGAAAGGAGGCTCCCCATCGTCGCACTGACGGCGCATGCCCTCGAGGAGGACCGTGATAAGTGCCTGTCCGCCGGGATGGACGATTATCTGAGCAAACCCTTTATGCTCAACCAGCTTCTGGCCGTCCTCGAACGCTGGTTTGACGGCGGCCCGGCTGTATCAGCGGGAGAGGCGGAGCTCCCGGCACACGAGGAGGAAAACACATCATCCCCCATCGACCGAAGCGTTCTGAGCGTACTGGAGGACCTCCAGATACAGGGAGAGCCGAGTGTCGTGAAACGGGTGATCGATGCCTATCTGGCCGATTCGGAGCCCCTTGTGTCGCAGTTGCAGGAGGCCCTTTCGGTGAACGACGGGGAGGTCCTGCGGCGCTCCGCCCACAGCCTCAAGTCGAGCAGCGCCAACGTGGGGGCTTTCGGGCTCTCCGAGATCAGCAGGGAGCTCGAGATGGAGTGCAGAAACAATTCGGGTGAAGACGCGGCCCGTCTCGTCTCGGCCATCGAATCCGAATTTATGAGGGTCAAGGATGCCTTGCAGCGGGAGAGCGATTGCATATGATTGACAAACGGGAGAAAAGAAATCCGCTGGCGCTGGTCGTCGATGACGATACCTCTCTGCGGATATCCATGGGTGCGGCACTCATGAAGGTCGGCTTCGACGTGATCGAGGCGGAGAACGGCCGCCGTGCCCTCCCCCTCTTCCGCTCCGAAAATCCCGATCTCGTCCTCCTGGACGTCCTCATGCCGGAGATGGACGGATTCGAGACCTGCGCCGCCATTCGAAGGCTCACCGAAGGGGCGTATACGCAGATCCTGATGGTCACCGGCCTGGATGATACCGAGTCCATCAAGCGGGCCTTCGAGGTCGGCGCGGACGGGTTCATCGCCAAACCCGTGAACCTGATGATGCTGGGCCAGCGGGGGAGGTATATGCTGCGCGCCGGGCGGGCCTTCAGGGAGATCTACATGAGCCAGAGCCGCCTGGCCAAGACACAAAAACTGGCCAAACTCGGCAACTGGCAGGTCAATCTCGCCACCAACGAGTTCCACTGCTCCTACGAAGCGGGCCGCCTCCTCGGGTTGAACGGGGACGGCGGACTTGTAAGTTATGAGGATTTTCTGGCGCAGGTGGTCGACCAGGAACGCGATACGGTCAGGGAAGAGATCGACAAGGCGGTGAAGGAGAAGAGATCCCTCACCCTGGATTACCGCGTGCTGCTCTCCGACGGGAGCCAGAAACACATCCTGAACCAGGGTGAGGTGCTCTTCAACGAGAATGGAGAACCGGAGATACTGCTGGGGGTCATTCAGGACGTAACCCGTCTGAAACAGGCCGAGGAGGAGATCCGGCTGCTCGCCTTCTATGACGGTCTGACCGGTCTGGCGAATCGAATCCTTTTCCGGGACCGGCTTTCGCAGGCGATTACCGCGGCCACGCGCAACAATCAGATCTTCGCCCTCCTGTATCTCGACCTCGACCACTTCAAGCGGGTCAACGACACGCTCGGCCACCATATCGGCGACCTGCTTCTGAAAAACGTGGCGGAGACGCTCAAGAAGAATATCCGTCGCAACGATGCCATGGCGCGGATCGGGACGGACAGTCCCGATTCGATGATCGCCCGGCTGGGGGGAGACGAGTTCACCGTCCTGCTTTCCGATATCAAGGATACGGAAAACGCGGCGATGGTAGCCAGGCGCCTCATTCAGGCCATACCGGCCACCTACGACTGCGACGGGCATGAGGTGTCGGTGACCACCAGCATCGGGATCAGCGTCTTCCCCCAGGACGGGAGGAGCGCCGAGGTCCTGCTGAAGAACGCGGATTCCGCGATGTACCAGGCAAAGGATTCCGGGAGGAATAACTATCAGTTCTATGAGGAATCTCTCAACCGCGCCGTTATCGAGCGGTTTTCGATCGAAAAGGATATCAGGACGGCGCTGGAGAAGGGCGAGTTCGTGCTGTATTATCAGCCCCAGATACACCTCGCGACGAGAAAGATCGTCGGCGCCGAGGCGCTGATCCGGTGGTTCCATCCGAAGAGGGGTATGATCCCCCCCGATAATTTCATTCCCATTGCCGAGGAATCCGACCTGATCATCGACATCAACAGATGGGTGCTGCAAACGGCATGCAGACAGGGAGACGAGTGGAGAAAGGCCGGTTTGTCGCCGGCGAAGGTGGCGGTCAACCTCTCCGGGTATAAATTCATCAGTCAGAATATCGTGCAGAGCATCGAGGATGTCCTGCGGACCGTCAAGCTCAAACCGCGCGAGCTCGAGGTGGAGATCACCGAAAACGTCCTCATGCAGGAGACGGAGGACACGGTCTCGATGCTGAATCAGATGAAGTCGCTGGGTGTCACCATGGCCCTGGACGATTTCGGGACAGGGTACTCCTCCCTGAGCTACCTGACCTCGTTCCCCTTCGATGCCATCAAGATCGATCGCTCCTTCGTCATGGAATGCATGCACCAGACGAATAACCGTATCATCATCCGGGCGATCATCGCCATGGGGCACAGCCTCGAGAAGAGGATCGTGGCGGAGGGGATTGAGACGGAGGAGCAGTTGGCTCTGCTCCAGGAGTACGGCTGCGACGAGGGACAGGGGTATTACTTCAGTCCCCCGATCCCCCCCGATGAATTCGCCGGACTCCTGGCGAAGGGAACCCTGTAACGACCCCCATCCCTCGGTTTGTTCGCAGTCCCGCCATATGGCCCCACGCTTTCTTCTTGACATATGGGCACCGTATTTCTATGGTGACTCACGCGGAGGGGGGTTTCCCCTCTCACACCTTCCAAACCACGGCCGGAACCGTCTTCTTGAGGGGAAACGATGCGATCGATCAGCGACGTCATGGAATCCAGAAGCATTGCCGTCTTCGGGGCCTCGCAGGACCCGTTCAAACCGGGAGCATTGCTCATCGAGGCCCTGCGCCAGACGGGGTTCAAGGGGCCGGTTGCCGGTATCAATCCCCGCGGCGGAGAGTTCCGTGGAGTCACGCTGTATCCCGGCATCGAGGATGTCCCCTTCGACGTGGATCTGGCCACCATGATCATCCCCCCGAGAGCGGTGCCGGATGCCCTGAGGGCCTGCGCCCGGAAGGGGGTGAAAGGGGTGGTGATTTCCTCCGAGGGGTTCGCCGAGTCGGGGGAGGAGGGGAGGGCCATCCAGGAGGAGATCCGAACGATCCTGCGCTCCGCCGATATCCGCGGTTTCGGGCCGAACACGCTGGGCCTGGTGAACACGGAGACGGGACTCCTGACGTCATACTTCGCGAACAAGAATACGATGATCCCCGGTTCCGTGGGATTCGCCGCCCAGTCGGGGATCTTTGTGGGGGCGCTCCTGATGTACATGAGCTCCTTCCCCGTCTACCGGATCTCGAAGGGACTCGGCCTGGGGAACAAGGTGGACGTCGATGAGAGCGATGCCCTGGAGTACCTGGCAGGGGATGAGCAGACACGGATCATCGGTCTGTACCTGGAAGATATCCGCGACGGCCGGAGGTTCCTGGAGGAGGCCCGGAAGGCGGTGTCGAGAAAACCGGTTATCCTGCTCAAGGGGGGGCGGAGCGAGGCGGGGAGCGCCGCAACGGCCTCCCATACGGCGAGTCTCGCCGTCAATGACGCCGTCCTGGACGGCGCCCTGCGCCAGGCGGGGGTCCTGCGGGTGAAGGGGGTCGATGAGCTCATGGCGACGATCATGGGATTCCAGTGGGCGCCGCTTCCCCGGGGGAACCGGATCGCCCTGGTCACCTTCAGCGGGGCCCAGGCGATCATGAGTGTGGATCAGGCGGCCGACGAGGAGATCACTCTCGCCCGGTTCGGGCCGGAGACCCTGAACCGCCTCTCCCGGGTCATATCGACCCATCCCAAGCGGAAGAACCCGATCGATACCTATCCGGATATGAACGTGCACGGTTTCGAGAAGATGTCGACCGAGGTCGTGGAGACCCTCCTGGACGACGACGGCGTGGACGGAATCTTCTTCATCTCTTTTGCCGCTTACGGCACCGGGATGATGGACCCGCTCGTGGATCTCGTTAAAAGGCGGGGGAACAAACCTTTCTTCGTGTCGCTCCTCGGGCCTGCCGACGATATCGCCCTGTCACGCTCCTACCTGATGGAGCGGAAGATCCCCATATTCGATTTTCCGGAGACGGGGGTGCGCGTCTTCTCGCGGATGTGGCAATACGCGCGCAGGCCGAGATAGATCTATTTCCCGGCGTCCCTGATCAGTTCCTTCACCCCGGCCCTCACGAGAGAGGGGTCGAGGACCAGCTTGAGTTTTTTCGCTCCCCGGGCATCGACAAAGGTCTTGTCGAGGGTGAGGTCGGTCTTTTTCAGGACCCTGATATCGTCATCCAGCAGTATCAAGTGGTAGTTCAGCGCCGCCCCGAAGGCCAGGAGCCCTCCGACGATAATAACCGCCAGCAATCTGTTCATCGTAAACCTCCGTTCACAAGAGATACGGCACCCTCCGTCCGTCAGAACGAGTGCTCCTCCCCCGGAAAGACCCCGCCCTTCACCTCGTCGACGTACCGCCCGACGGCGGCCCGGATCTCCGCGTTCAGTTCGGCGTACTTCTTGACGAACCTGGGGGTGAACTTCTCAAACATCCCGAGCATGTCGTTGACGACAAGCACCTGGCCGTCGCACTCGACGCCGGCCCCGATTCCGATCGTCGGTATCGTCAGGGCCCTGCTGATCTCACCGGCGAGCCTGGCGGGAACGCATTCCAGGACGATGGAGAAGGCCCCCGCCTCTTCCAGGACCCTGGCATCTTCCATCAGTTTCCGGGCCGTCTTATCGTCCTTCCCCTGGACCCTGTAGCCGCCGAGCTGGTGGACCGACTGGGGCGTGAGGCCGAGATGCCCCACGAGGGGGATTCCCGAAGCGGTGATCTTCCTGACGGTCTCGGCCACCTCCTGCCCCCCCTCCAGCTTGACGCCGTGGGCGCCGGCCTCCTGCATGAACCGGCCCGCGTTCCTCACCGCCTCTTCGGTCGATGCCTGGTACGACATGAAGGGCATGTCACCGATGACCATTGCACGCTGTGCCGCGCGGGAGACCGCCTTGGTGTGATGGAGCATGTCTTCCATGGTAACCGGGAGCGTGCTGTCGTACCCCAGGACGACCATCCCGAGGGAATCTCCCACCAGGATCATGTCCACCCCCGCCCCGTCAACCAGTACGGCGGTGGAATAGTCGTAGGCGGTCAGCATGGAGATCTTCTCTCCTTCTCTCTTCATCTTCAGTACCGCGGCCGTCGTGACCTTATTGGTCGTGCCTTGTGTACTCATCTCAGTCCCCTTTCAATAGTGATTGTATCTCCCCGGCCCTGTCTGCGGACAGGGAGTTATTTCTGAGGGCTATGTCCACGGTAAATAATCCCATCTCGCGGTACAGATCCAAGAGGCGGGGCATCTTCTCGCCGAGGATTTTCAGGTGTCCGCGGATGGTCCCGATGTCGCCGCGCGCAATGGGGCCGGTCAGCGATTGCGCGATCCCCTTTCCTTCGATGTTCCTGAGGGTCCCCCTGACGAGGGGCCAGAATGACCGGATCGCCTCCTCTCCCTCCATCCCCAGTTCCCGGTAGATCTCCTCCACCAGATGCATCAGGGTGACGAGGTAGTTCGATGCCATGCAGGCCGCCGCGTGGTAGAGGGGCTTGTCCTCGTCCGCCACAAAGAAGGGGACGCCGCCGAGATCCCGGACGATGCGTACCGCCCATTCCCTGATCTCCCCTTCTGCGGTGATGCTGAAGGTGCTCCCCGGGATGTTCTCGATGACCCCCTCGATATCCACGAATGACTGGAGCGGGTGGATGGTCGCCGCCTGCGCCCCGGATGCGCGTGCGGATTCCAGGAGAGACAGCCCTCCGGCCCCGCTCATGTGAACGACCCGTTTGCCGGGGCCGAAACCGCCCCCCCGGGCGATCTCGTCGCAGACGTGTCTGATGAGGTCGTCGGGGGTGGTGATGATGATGGAGGCGGCCGCAAGGGCGGCCCGGAGGGGGTCACGGGTCGCGACACCGCCGGTATACACTGCCCCCCGATCGAGGGCCTCGATGGACCGGTCCGCAACAGCGGCTATCGTGTAGCCGGTGTTGCGGAGGAGGTGCCCCACCGCAGTGCCAACCTTGCCGAGCCCTATGATGGCGATCGAGTCTCTGCTCATAGTACGAAAAAAGGGGCGCTCCGACTGATGTCGGAAGGGCCCCTCAGGATACACGATCACTCCACGTTCTGTATTAGACCATTCCGTCTCAGTCCGGCGCTTCCGGATCCAAGCGGTTTTGCACTGCACCTATCATAGGTGCGGATGGCTTGTCAACTGCTTATTTGCCGAAATTTCCGCCTTTTTATCCCTTGTAATTCTCCGGGGAGTGATTATACTAACAGCGCGACGCGGAGCGGCTCCATACCACGGGGACGCAGGAAATCCGCCGATTCCGTATGGCTCCGGGAGGGAGATGAAAAAGATCGCGCTTATGGTTTTTGACTTTGATGGAACACTCGTGTACTCCGGGGATGACCTCGCCCGTTCCGTAAACCACGCCCTGAGTACCCTGGGACTGCCGGTTCTCGACAAGGAGGAGATCATCGGATTCGTCGGAGACGGGGTGGCGAAATTGATCGAGCGTTCCCTGGGAGAGGGACACCGGGACCGGTTCGACGAAGCGATGGGGCTGTTCAGGGCTCACTACGCCGAGCATCTCCTTGATACGACGACTCTGTATCCGGGGGTCCGCGATACCCTGGAGCATTTCCGGGGAACGAAGAAGCTGATCATCACCAACAAGCTCTCCGATTATACGCTGAAGATCGCGGGGGGGCTGGGGATCGCCGGATATTTTGAGAATGTTGTCGGCATGAATGGCTCATCCCTCAGGAAACCCGATCCGGGGCTGCTGCTCCCCTTCCTGGAGAGGTATGGCGCGGACGCGGCGGATACCGTGGTTATCGGTGACGGGATCAATGATATCCTCCTGGCCAGGAATGCAGGGACGTTGAGCTGCGCCCTCCTGAACGGCCTGGGGGACAGGGCCCAGCTCCTCGCTCTCCGTCCGGATTACTCCTGCGAGTCAATAGGGGAGCTGAAGGAACTGTTTATATAAAGCGTTCCGGGTGGATGGATCCATGCGTGCGGTGAGAGAAACGATCGAGAGGCACGCCATGCTCGCCCCGGGTGACCGGGTGGGGATAGCCGTGTCCGGCGGGCCGGATTCCGTCGCCCTTCTGCACCTCCTTGCAGGGGTTGCGGAGGAGTATGCACTCACCCTGTTCGTCCTGCACCTGAACCACGGCATGCGGGGGAAAGAGGCCGACCGGGACGAGGCCTTTGTCAGGAAGACGGCGGAATCGATGGCGATCCCCTTCGATTCTGAAAGGGTTTCCATCCCCGATCTGCGGCAGGAACGGGGCGGATCCCTGGAGGACCTCTGCCGGGAGGAGCGCTACGCCTTCTTCGAGAGGGCTGCCCGTAGACACGACTTGGACAGGATCGCCCTGGGGCACACCCTGAGCGATCAGGCGGAGACGGTCATCATGCGTCTCCTCCGGGGGAGCGGGCTGGAGGGGCTGAAGGGTTTTCTTCCGGTGCGGGACGGGATGTACATACGGCCCCTGATGGAGGTGACTCGCGATGAGGTGGCATCGTTTCTGGAGGAGCGAACCATCTCTTATGTAACGGACAGTTCGAATAAGGACACGGCGTATCTGAGAAACAGGATACGGAGTGAACTGATTCCCCGGCTGAAGACCTACAATGCGAGACTGGAGGAGACTATCGGCCGTACGGCCCAGATCCTGAGGATGGAGGATGACTTCATCGCGGAATCGGTTGCGAACGTTATCAGCGAGTGGGGTGTCGATCTCCAGGCGGTGCGGCTGCCGGTCTCGCGCCTGAAGGAACTCCACCCGGCCCTGCTGTTGAGACTTATTAAGACGCTCCTCGAGGGATATTCGCCCGGAAAGAACGGGATCGGGTATCTCCACGTGAGAGCGGTTGTGGATCTGATTGAATCTCCGGGGCCGAGCGCCTCCGCGGATCTTCCCTTCAACCTCACGGCCCGCCGCGAGTATGATGATCTGGTTATCGGACTGAAGGGGGAATCATCGAGCGGCTGCGACTTCGCGTATGAGGTGCGGATACCGGGAAGTGTGGACATTACGGAGACGGGGCGGAGGATGATCTTCAGCCTGGCAGGTGCGGATGAGGCTGATCCCCGTTCGGAAAACCCGGTCTTCATGGATTGCAGCGCCGTCAGGCCTCCCCTTGTCGTGAGAAGTATCAGGCCGGGGGACCGGATACAGCCCCTGGGAATGGAGGGGTCAAAAAAGGTGGCAACGCTGCTGGTGGATGAAAAGGTGCCGAAGGCTCGGAGGCGGTCGATCCCCCTCCTTGCCGACCGGGTGTCGGTCCTGTGGATACCGGGTGTGCGTCTCAGCGACCGGGTGAAGATGACCGATATGACGGAAAAGGTGGTAAAAGCGGAAATTATTTGATAGGAAAAACCTCAAAAATTATAACAGGGAGTGAGAAGTGAATCAATCACAGAAAAATATAGCCCTCTGGATCGTTATCAGTCTGGTGTTCGTCTTTCTCTTCCAGATGTTCAACCAGCCGCAGGGAAAGAAGGAAGAGATGGCCTACAGCGACTTTATCGGTTACGTCGAGAGGGGAGAGGTCACGGAGGTGACCATCCAGGGCGATAACATCGAGGGGAGGCTCGCCGACGGGAAGGTATTCAAGCTCTTCGCGCCCCGGGACCCGAATCTGGTCTCGCTCTTAAAGGGGAAAGGGGTGCGGATATCCGCCAAGCCCGCCGAGGGGTCCTCCTGGTACATGACCATCCTGATATCGTGGCTTCCCATCATCCTCCTTGTCGGCGTCTGGATCTTCTTCATGCGGCAGATGCAGGCCGGCGGCGGCAAGGCGATGTCCTTCGGGAAGAGCAGGGCACGGCTGATGACCGAGAAGTCCCAGAAGACCACCTTCGCCGATGTGGCGGGGGTTGATGAGGCGAAGGAAGAGCTGGAGGAGGTGGTCGAGTTTCTGAGAGACCCCCGGAAATTCACGAAACTGGGGGGGAGAATCCCGAAGGGGGTCCTCCTCGTGGGGCAGCCCGGTACGGGGAAGACCCTCCTCGCCCGGGCGATCGCCGGCGAGGCGGGGGTTCCCTTCCTGAGCATCAGCGGTTCCGATTTTGTGGAGATGTTCGTGGGGGTCGGTGCGTCCCGCGTGCGGGATCTCTTCAACCAGGGGAAGAAGAACGCCCCCTGCATCATCTTCATCGACGAGCTCGACGCCGTCGGGAGACAGCGGGGAGCCGGCCTCGGGGGTGGCCATGACGAGAGGGAGCAGACCCTGAACCAGATGCTCGTCGAGATGGACGGATTCGAATCCAACGAAGGGGTCATTATCATGTCGGCCACCAACCGCCCGGATGTCCTCGATCCCGCTCTCCTGAGGCCCGGAAGGTTCGACCGGCAGGTGGTGGTCCCCCTCCCGGACGTCAAGGGGAGGGAGAAGATATTCGAGGTGCACGTGAAGAAGGTCCCGCTGGAGCCCGACATCAATCTTTCGGTGATCGCACGGGGGACCCCCGGCTTTTCCGGCGCCGATATCGAGAACCTGGTCAACGAGGCCGCCCTGTACGCTGCGCGGCAGAACAAGGAACGGGTCTCCCTGTCCGACCTGGAGTTCGCGAAGGACAAGGTCCTCATGGGGGCCGAGCGGCGGAGCATGGTCATCAGCGACGAGGAGAAACAGAACACCGCGTACCACGAAGGGGGCCATGCCCTGGTTGCCAAGCTGATTCCGGGGTCCGATCCGATACACAAGGTGACCATCATCCCCCGGGGACGGGCCTTGGGTCTCACGCAGCAGCTCCCGGTGGATGAGAAACACGCCTATCCCAGCTCGTACCTGGTGAACAACATCGCGATCCTCCTCGGGGGGCGGGCGGCCGAGGAACTCATCCTGAAAGACTTCACCACGGGGGCGGGGAATGATATCGAGCGTGCCACGGAGATCGCGCGAAAGATGGTGTGCAACTGGGGGATGAGCAAGATTATGGGACCGCTGACCTTCGGAAAGACGGAAGAGCAGGTGTTCCTCGGCAGGGAGATCGCTACCCACAAGAATTACAGCGAAGAGACGGCGGAACAGATCGACAAGGAGATCTCGCGGATCGTGACGGAGAACTATGAACGGGCCAAGAAGCTCCTCTCGGAAAATATCGATACCCTCCACAGGCTCGCGAAACGGCTCCTCGAGAAAGAGGTGCTCAACGCCGAAGAACTCGACGAGATTGTCGGGATACCGGCCCCGGCGGAGAGGCCTCAGTGAGATACCTGCACATCACCACCCCCGCCCGGGCGGAGGATGCGTTGAAGAAGGTGGGCGTGGACTGGCCCGGTGTCGAGGCCATGCTCCCCAAGATGGGGACCCTCACGCTGCTCATCGAGGGTATTGAGTGTAAGATAGCGAATATACTGAAACAGGAGATGCTCTCCCTCGGCGGGGATGTCGCCGTGGCGCGTGAGACCGTCGCCTGCAGCATAGACAAGACGGATGCCATCCTGATCGGTACCCGGAAACAGATGCTCAGGCTTGCCGACAAGCTGGCCCCGCAGCCCTTCGGCCTGAGAGAGGTGTCCGGGGATATCCGGAGGATCCTCGCCAACATCGCACGGGAGACGTTCGTGCTCCGGACGCCGAGGAGGGAGATCCCGATCGGCATACAGACCCTCGTTATGGGGGTCGTGAATGTGACCCCCGACTCCTTTTCCGACGGGGGGATGTTCGGCAGCGTCGAAGAGGCCGCAGACCATGCACGAAAACTGGAAGAGGCCGGGGCCGATATCATCGACATCGGGGGGGAATCCTCGCGGCCGGGTTCGGAACCCGTCTCTGTCGATGAGGAGATGACCCGGGTGCTCCCCCTGATAGAGCGCCTCGGCGGGGTCCTCTCCATCCCGATATCGATCGACACGGCGAAGGCCGTGGTCGCACGGCGCGCCCTGGAAGCCGGAGCTGAGATAGTCAATGATATCAGCTCGATGCGGTTCGACGAGCAGATGCCGGAGGTGGTGGCCGCCCATGGGGTCCCCGTGGTCCTCATGCACATGAGAGGCCGGCCCCGGACGATGCAGGAGGGGGACCTGTCGTATGACTCCCTCATGGGAGAGATCACCGGATTTCTGGCGGAGCGTATCGAGGCGGCCGTCTCGGCGGGGGTGGATGAGGAGCAGATCATCGTCGATCCCGGTGTCGGTTTCGGCAAGTCCACGGCGGACAATATCGCTATCCTGCGGAATCTCAGGGAGCTGAAGACCCTGGGGAGGCCGGTCCTGGTGGGTGTTTCCCGCAAGCGCTTCCTCGGTCAGATCACGGGCAGGGAGCGGGCAGAGGAACGCCTGGAAGGGACGGCGGCGAGTGTGACCGCCGCAATCCTGAATGGGGCGCATATCGTCAGGGTGCACGATGTGGAGTTTATGGAGAGGGTTTCACGGCTTGCAGATGAGATAATGAGATGATCTACGCGATTGGAACGGACCTCGTCGAGGTGGCGAGGGTCGAGAAAATGCTGAAAAAATGGCGTGAAAGATTTGTCCGGAAGGTGTATTCCGACGGGGAGATACGGTACTGCAGGGGCAAGAGGCGTCCCGCCCAGCATTTCGCGGCGCGATTCGCGGCGAAGGAGGCGTTTCTGAAGGGGATGGGCCTCGGAATGGCGGGAGGAATCGGTCTGAGAGACGTGGAAGTCACGGTCGGATCGGAGGGGAATCCGGAGCTGCGGTTTCACGGGAGGGCGCGGGAGGCGGTGGACGGTGCCGGTGTAACGGACCATCACATCAGCCTCTCCCATACCGACCGGTATGCCGTGGCCTTTGTCGTTTTTGAGAAGTAGGCGATGGCACGCTGTGATCTGGTTTCCAACAGCCCCGGCGAGACCCTGGAGGTCGGGAGGATTGTCGGAGAGCACCTGACCGGCGGACAGGTCGTGGCCCTCACCGGCGAGCTTGGTTCGGGAAAGACCTGTCTGACACAGGGGATTGCGAGAGGCCTCGGGATTTCGAAGAAACAGTACGTCACCAGCCCCACCTTCACGCTGATCAACGAGTATCCCGGAATGATCCCCCTGTACCATATGGATCTGTACCGGCTGTCCGGGCCCGGTGACCTGGAGGATATGGGGTACGAGGAGTATTTTTACGGCAATGGCGTGGTGGTGATCGAATGGGCCGAGAAGGTCGCCGATATCCTGCCTCCGGAGGCCCTCTTCGTACACCTGGAGCACGCCGGCGGCGATACGAGAAGGATGGAGATTTCCTGTGAGTCGGACGCATCCCCGATCATCGAAATACTGAAAACGGGAGGATTTTGATACGTGGCGCTGATTGTTCAGAAGTATGGCGGCACCTCGGTGGCCAATCTTGAAAAGATTCAGGCCGTGGCACGGAGGGTGGCGAGAACAGGGGAGGACGGGAATGGCATCGTAGTCGTCCTGTCAGCCATGGCGGGGGAGACGGACCGGCTTGTCCAGCTTGCTAACAATGCCTCCGAGGGGGACCCGGACAGGCGTGAGTACGATATGCTGGTCTCTTCGGGCGAGCAGGTAACGGTCTCACTCCTGGCGATCATGCTCAACGCCATGGGGCACCGTGCGATATCCCTCCTGGGAGATCAGGTGCGGGTACTGACGGACGATGCCCATAGCAACGCGAAGATACTCGGTGTCGAGACCGGGCTGATATCGGATGAACTGAAAAAGGGAAAGATAGTCGTCGTAGCCGGGTTCCAGGGGGTCGATTCCAGGGGTGACATCACCACGCTGGGACGGGGCGGCTCGGATACGACCGCCGTGGCCATAGCGGCGGCCCTCAAGGCCGATTTCTGCGAGATATTCACCGACGTGGACGGCGTCTACACGACGGACCCCAATCTGTACGGCAAGGCCCGCAAGCTGAAGAAGATATCGTATGATGAGATGCTGAGCCTGGCGGGTGCGGGGGCGAAGGTCCTGCATCACCGCTCCGTGGAGTTGGCAAAGACGTTCGATGTGCCCGTGTACGTGCGGTCTTCTTTCAGCGAGGATAGTGGAACATTGGTTACCAAGGAGGATGAAGAGATGGAACGAGGAGTGATCTCCGGTGTGGCATATGACAGGGACCAGGCAAAGGTGACGGTTGTTCATGTACCGGACAGACCGGGTATCGCCGCCCAGCTGTTTACTCCCCTGTCCGATCATAATATCGTGGTAGACATGATTATCCAGAATGCGAGCAGCGAGGGGTATACCGACCTGACCTTTACCGTTTCACGGAAGGATATCGGGGAGGCCCGGAGGCTCCTCGACCCTGTCGCACAGGAGATGGGCGCCTCCAGGATAGAATACGATGAAAATATATCGAAGATATCCATCGTCGGCGTCGGCATGAAGAGCCAGTCCGGTGTCGCGTCCAAGATGTTCACCACCCTCGCGCAGGACGGGATCAATATCCTGATGATCAGCACCTCCGAGATCAAGATATCATGCGTTATCGAGGCCAAGTATACGGAACTGGCCGTGAGGGTCCTGCACGACGCATTCGGCCTTGAGCAGGAACCCTGAGCATTCACCGGGGATGTAAAACCGAATGAAGGAGACCCTTGCCGCCAGACAGCTCTGCGGGGCTATCGGGATCGTCATCGTCGCGGTGTCCGTCTATGCCGCCAGGGATGTGTGCGGGTACCTCCGTTCCACCCCGGCGTCTCCGGTGAGGTATGAGAGGGAAGGATCCGGGATCGCGGTGGAGCTTGCCGGGCACCCGGATCACGACGGGATCTATTTTCTTCGGGGGGGAGCGACGGTCGGCGATCTCTTCAGCGAGGCGGGACTCGGTGCGATCCCGGAATGCGATACAAGCACTCTCCTCCACGACGGCGACCGGATCATCTGCGACGCGGCTCGATGCGGGATGGACACCGGCGGGATGTCCGCCTCCACACGGCTCGCCCTCGGCATGCCGATCGATCTCAACAGGGCGACGCCGGAGGATCTGGTGCTCGTCCCCGGGATCGGCCGCAGTACGGCGGCGGCGATCATCGAGATACGGGATAAACGGGTGAGATTCTCAAGGGTTGACGAATTGAGGGATATCGCCGGGGTGGGAGGGAGACGCTATGAGAGAATCCGGGGATATCTCTACGTTAAGTGAGCTTCTTATTCTTGACAGGGGCAACCGATGGTGATATCTCACCCTGAAAGTCGGGGCGTGGCGCAGTCTGGTAGCGTATCTGAATGGGGTTCAGAGGGTCGGAGGTTCAAATCCTCTCGCCCCGACCATTTCTTTATTGTATTGGGAAACCGCCGTTACCGGCGGTTTTTGTTTGGGGGTTGTGCGGATGTTCCATTCAGTGTACCGTACTATTCACAGTTGACAATCGGTCCTGTGATTACTACTATATCAATACTCTTGTGAATTGCGAGAGTGGCGGAACTGGAAGACGCACTGGACTTAGGATCCAGCCCGCGCAAGCGGATAGGGGTTCAACTCCCCTCTCTCGCACCATACGTAAGGCCGCCATGCGAACAGCACCCCCGTCGTGAATCTCTCGACAGACGTAAAGGAGCAAGTGAGTGGGTACTATGGCCAGTGGAGTGAAGATAGAAGATATCAGCCCCGTGCAGAGAAGACTGTCCTTTGAAGTGATCTGGGACGACGTGAAAAAGGAACTCGATTCGATGTACAGAGCGATGGGGAAGAGTGCGAAGATCAAAGGATTCAGACAGGGGAAAGCCCCCAGGGCCGTCCTCGAGGCGCATTACGGCGATCAGGTGAAGGAGGAGACGATATCCAACCTGGTGACGAGGCACTATACCGAAGCCGCTGAAAAAAACAAGATAGAGGCCGTGGCGCAGCCGATTATCGATCAGAAGGGGATAACGGAGGGTGAGAACTTTCTGTTCAGTGCCACCGTCGAGGTCCAGCCGGTCCTCGATCCCCAGAATTATACCGGGATTGAGCTGGAGAAGGAGAAGGTTGTGGTCTCAAAGGCCGATGTCGACGGGCGTCTGACGCAGATACGGCAGATGTACGCCACCCTTGAAGATGTCACCGGCGATCGGGGACTTGCCGAAGACGATTTTGCCCTGATCGATTTTACGGGGACGCTTGACGGCAAGGAACGGAAGGACCTTGCGGCCCAGGATTATACGCTCCAGATAGGCTCCCAGAGCTTTGTCCCGGGGTTCGAAGACCAGCTGATCGGGATGAAGAGGGGGGAGTCAAAAGACGTCACGGTGACCTTCCCCGAGACGTACGGAGCGAAGGATCTCGCCGGCAAGGAGGTATCCTTTTCGGTAACCCTCAAGAATATCCGCGAGAAGGTCCTCCCCGAGCTGGATGAGGAATTTATCAAGAACTTCGAGAAGTACGAGAACCTCAAGGACCTCAAGGATGACGTGAAGAGATCCCTCGAGGAGGAGGGGGAAGCGCGTGTCAAGGCGGAGCTGAGGAGCGCGATCGTGGATAAGCTTCTCGAGAGGAATGAATTCGAGGTCCCCTCCGCGTGGGTGGAGCGCCAGATCTATACCATGATGCTCGACGCCCGCCAGCGGATGGTGCAGAACGGTATGCCGGACGACAAGGCGGCCGAGATCAGCTACAACCTGCACGACCGGTTCAAGGACCAGGCGACCAGGATGATCAAGGCATCGTTCATATTGAATGAAATCGCCAAGAAAGAGTCGATCGAGGTAAGCGAGGCAGAGATTGACGAGAAACTGAGAGATATTGCCCAGCGGTACGGGCAGCAGTACGAATCCGTCAGGGAGGCCTCTGAGAACAACGGGATGAAGGGTCGACTCCGGGATGATCTGCTCGAGCAGAAGGCCCTTGATTTCATCGAAGAGAGGGCCACGATAACCGCCCCCAAGAAGGGGAAGAAGAAAAAAGAAAAAGGAGAAGAGTGATGCCGCTCATTCCCATGGTCATCGAGCAGGACGGTAGGGGGGAACGGTCGTTCGATATCTATTCCCGCCTCCTGAAGGACCGGATCATCTTTTTGGGATCGGCCATTGATGACGATGTCGCAAACCTCGTCATCGCCCAGATGCTGTACCTGGAATCGGAAGATCCGGATCGGGAGATATTTTTCTATCTGAATACCCCCGGAGGGATCGTGAGCGCCGGTCTGGCCATCTACGATACGATGCAGTACATACGCCCCTCCGTTCACACCATATGCATGGGGCAGGCGGCGAGCATGGGGGCCCTTCTCCTGGCGGCGGGTGAGAAGGGTAAGAGGAGCGCCCTGCCGAATGCGAGGATCATCATACACCAACCACTCGGCGGATCGCAGGGACAGGCGTCGGATATCGGGATCCAGGCCAAGGAGATCCTGCGGTTGAAAGAGGCCCTCAACGCTATACTGGCGCGGCACACCGGGCAGTCCCTCAAGAAGGTTGAGACCGATACGGACAGAGATTATTACATGACGAGCGATCAGGCTAAAGAATATGGTATAATTGACGAAATCATAGTAGAGAGAAAGAATTGAAAGGAACAGTTCCATGGGGAAAAATCCTGATAGCGGCGAGCAGGAGCTGCTCTTCTGCTCCTTTTGCGGAAAGACGCAGAACGAGGTCAAGAAACTCGTTGCCGGCCCCACGGCCTATATCTGTGACGAATGCATAGATCTGTGCAGGTGTATCGTTGAAGAGGACGGCAACCGGGATGTCAGAGGCACCAGGGAAGAAATCCCCGAGCCCAAGGACATCAAGAAGTTCCTGGACCAGTATGTCGTGGGACAGGAGCGGACGAAGAAGATCCTTTCCGTCGCCGTGTATAATCACTACAAGAGATTGTTTTCAGGGGTCGCGCTGGGTGATGTCGAGCTCCAGAAGAGCAATATCCTCCTCATCGGGCCTACCGGTTCGGGCAAGACACTCCTGGCCCGGACCCTCGCGCGGATGCTGGATGTCCCCTTCGCCATCGCCGACGCCACCACCCTGACCGAGGCGGGATACGTCGGGGAGGATGTGGAGAATATCATCCTGAGTCTCCTCCAGAACGCGAACTATGATGTGCAGCGTGCATCGCACGGGATCGTCTACATAGACGAGATCGACAAGATATCGAAAAAATCCGGCAACCCATCCATCACCAGGGACGTGTCCGGGGAAGGGGTCCAGCAGGCCCTCCTGAAGATCGTCGAGGGGACGCTGGCGAACGTGCCCCCCAAGGGGGGGAGAAAGCACCCGCAGCAGGAATTCATCCAGGTGGACACCACCAATATCCTCTTCATATGCGGGGGGGCCTTCACCGGCTTGGAGGATATCATCGAAAAGAGATTGAATGTGAGCTCCATGGGATTCGGGGCCGACATCAAAAGCCGGAAGGAACAGAATGTCGGCGAGATCCTGTCGGGCGTACGTCCCGAGGATCTCCTGAAATACGGCCTCATCCCTGAATTCGTAGGAAGACTCCCGGTCATCGGTACCCTCTACGATCTGGTCGAGGATGACCTGGTGAGGATACTGGTCGAGCCCAAGAACTCCATGGTGAAGCAGTACAGAAAGATGTTCGAGATAGAGGGCGTCAAGCTGACCTTCACCGATGACGCCCTGAGGGCCATAGCGAAGCTGTCGGCGGACCGGAAGTCAGGCGCGAGGGGGCTTCAGGCCATCATGGAGGACACCATGCTGGATATCATGTATGACATCCCATCACGGAGCGACATACGGGAATGTCTGATAAACGAGGATGTGGTCTTGAGCAAAGAAAAGCCCATCCTGGTCTTCGGAACGATCTCCGGGACAGCGGGAGAGAACAAGCAAGGGAAAACGGGATAGTGTGATCTATGTTTGATTTCAACAGAAAGACGGAAGAGACGCAGGACGACCGGTTGTTGATACCGCTCCTTCCGCTGAGGGATGTGGTCGTATTCCCCTATATGATCGTCCCCCTCTTCGTGGGGCGGGAAAAATCGATCAACGCCCTGGAATATGCCATGCAGCACGACAAGGAGATATTCCTGGCAGCCCAGAAGAGTGCCGAGATCGACGAACCCACGGAAGACGATGTCTATACGGCGGGCACCATAGGGAATATCATACAACTGCTGAGGCTCCCGGACGGTACGGTCAAGGCCCTGGTCGAGGGAATCAGAAGGGGAGTCATCAAGGACTATATGTCCAACGAAGACTTCTTCCTGGTCGATGTCGAGGAGATGAAGGAACGGCATAACCCCCGGTCGAGTGCCGAAGTGGAGGCCTTGGTACGGAACATCGTTGACGCCTTTGCCAAGTACGCAAAGATCAGCCGGAAGGTCCCCGCCGAGCTCATGGGATCCATGTCGGCCACGGATAACCCGTCGAAGCTTGCCGACACGGTTGCGGCCCACCTGTATGTGAAGCTCGAAGAGCGGCAGAGGGTGCTCGAGACGGCGGATGTCGTCGAGCGGCTCGAAAAGATATACGCCCTGATGATGGCGGAGATAGAGATCCTGGAGGTCGAGGGACGGATCAGAAAGCGGGTCAAGTCCCAGATGGAGAAGACCCAGAAGGATTACTATCTGAATGAGCAGATGAGGGCCATTCAGAAGGAGATGGGGGAAGACGACAGCTTCAAGGCCGAGATCCGGGACCTGGAGAAGAAGCTGAAGGAGAAACGGCTGACCGAGGAGGCCTATCAGAAGGTCAAACAGGAGATAAAGAAGCTGAAGATGATGGCCCCCATGTCCGCGGAGGCCACGGTGGTCCGCAACTATGTGGACTGGATACTGTCCCTCCCCTGGTATGAGAAAACGAAGGACAGGACGGAGATGAAGGAATCCGAGGCGATTCTGGAAGAGGATCACTACGGGCTCAAGGAGGTGAAGGAACGGATCCTCGAGTATCTCGCGGTTCAGACCCTCTCACAGAAGAAAAAGGGCTCCATCCTCTGCCTCGTCGGTCCTCCGGGGGTGGGGAAGACCTCGATCGCCAAGTCGATCGCCCGGGCTACCAACCGGAAGTTCGTCAGGCTGTCTCTCGGCGGCCTGAGAGACGAAGCGGAGATACGGGGACACCGGAGGACCTACATCGGGGCCATGCCCGGAAAGATCATCCAGCTCCTGAAGAAGGCGGGTTCGAGCAATCCCGTCTTCTGCCTGGACGAGATCGACAAGCTCAGCTCTGACTTCCGGGGGGACCCCGCATCGGCGCTCCTCGAGGTGCTCGATCCTGAGCAGAATGTCGCCTTCAACGACAACTATCTCGAGGTCGATTACGACCTGTCCGACATCATGTTCATCACGACGGCCAATGTCCTCCAGACGATACCGGCGGCCCTCCAGGACCGCACCGAGGTGATCCGTATCGCGGGATACACCGAGCCCGAGAAGCTGAATATCGCCAAGAAGTATCTCGTCGCCAAGGAGCTCGAGACGAACGGTCTGACCGAAAAGAATATCACCTTCTCCGACGGGTCTCTCCTGACGATCATACGGAGATATACGCGGGAGGCCGGTGTACGAAATCTTCAAAGAGAGATTGCCTCCGTCTGCAGAAAGGTGGCCAGGAGGATCGTCACCAACGGAAAAACCAAGAGAATAAAGATAGGATTAAAATCTGTCGAAAAGTACCTCGGTGTACCGAAATACCGGTTCGGCGAGATCGAGGACAAGGACCGGGTGGGGCTGACGGTCGGTCTCGCGTGGACGGAGGTCGGCGGCGAGCTCTTGACGATCGAGTCTTCCATCATGCCGGGGACCGGCAAGCTCACCCTGACGGGCAAGCTGGGAGACGTGATGCAGGAGTCCGCTCAAGCCGCCCTGACCTATGTCAGGTCCCGGGCGCAGATCCTCGGGCTGGAGGAAAATTTCTACAAGGAACTGGATATCCACGTCCATGTCCCGGAGGGTGCCATCCCGAAGGACGGGCCGTCCGCGGGGATCGCCATGGCGACATCCATAGCGTCCGCGCTCCTCAAGAAGAAGGTGAGGAGCGATCTCGCGATGACGGGAGAGATCACCCTCAGGGGGAGGGTGCTCCCCATCGGCGGGCTGAAGGAAAAGCTGCTGGCCGCCCATCGCGGGCATATCAAGACCGCGATCATACCCAGCGAGAACGAAAAGGACCTTGCCAATATCCCGGCCAATGTCCTGAAAGAGGTCGAAGTGGTCCTGGTGGATAATATGGATACTGTCCTCCAGCGGGCGTTCGTACCGGAGGACAAGGTGGAAATCTATTCCCGTGAGTCCGCCATGCAGGGCGGGGAAGGGGAAATGCGCATCAACGCGTAAATATTGCTTGACACCCCCCCCTTTTTCGTTTAGGTTGCCATCCTCGGTGGCAGGGTATTGAACGCGACATATGGGCGGATAGCTCAGCTGGGAGAGCGCCACGCTTACACCGTGGATGTCACAGGTTCAAGTCCTGTTCCGCCTACCATTGCGGGGTCGTAGTTAAGTCGGTTATAACGCCGGCCTGTCACGCCGGAGGCCGTGGGTTCGAGTCCCATCGACCCCGCCAGTATTATCAGGGGGTTAGCTCTCATTCAGGGCTGACCCCCTTTCTGCTTCGTGTACGGTTTTGTGTATGGAGCTTTTATTTTCAAGCAACTCCATTGTCGCTGCAAGGTCGGTGTTCAGGTTGTAAATATATCCTTCCGTGGTACTCAGTCTTGAATGGTCAAGGATAGGGAAGGGTGCCCTTTTCAACTCGACATGACTTATATTTCTGAACATGATTTCCGATATACCGGGTCTCTTGGATCCGTCACTATCACCATAGGATGAGCGTATGGACTCTTTACCGTTCCCTCCCTTTCTCTCTCTCTCTCTCTCTCTCTCTCTCTCTCTCTCTCTCTCTCTCTCTCTCTCTGCGGAGTCGCTCCTCGGTATATGATCCCCATGCAGTATCCTGTATGCCTGTCATAAAAAAAGCTCCCCAGGTTTCACCGGAGAGCCTCTTGACACACAATATGGGGGTATATGGTTAAAAGTTTATATAATCCTTCCGGGTGTGACGAAAGGCCCACGCCGATTGAAACTTTTGTTTCCTGTCTTTTGCTGATTTGAGAATACGCTTAAAATCAAATCTGTCAACCCATCCATGTCGCTTTTGAATGTCAAATCGATCATTTACCCCCTTTCGCCTTAACAGCATGAGCACGAGCGACCTTGCTGTCAAGGGTTCCCTGCGGCTCACTTCGTTCGGCCTTGACAGCAAGGTCTTGACTCGTGCTTAAAAGGAATCAGGCGACGGGGAGAGGGTAAGCGATCAATCAGGCTCTGGGAAGATGGTGTTATATGTTACCGGTAAATTAATTGCTCTTAATTATACATCTTTTTTAAGTCTAAAGTGATCGTAAACAGCAAACAAATAAATATACAGGGCAAGGGCAATGACTAATCTTAACGCTGTTGAAGTCCAAAAGCTTATCCCATGAAAGAGTGCTTCTAAATCAAATAATAAAAATAAAAGCATTAAAGGGGTCATGATGCTAAGGCCCCAAAAAACTATGCCCAGAAATCCTCCCAATGCTTTTGAATTTAATAAAGAATTAAGTAGAGAATTTCGTAATAATATTTTATTTATATGGCCTCCATATATTTCATCAACAACCAAAATATAAACAGCTATCATGGCGGGAATTCCTAAATAAAAGAATAATTCTGGCATGTGATTACCTCAGGCTTAACATTTATAAATTATTTTCTTTCCGTTTCTTTTCTTTCAAGGGCCAATCAGATCCGTCGCCTGAACATCCACATTGGGTGCACACGTAGTCACCAGTTGCGGCCCCTAGGTAATATTCTTTTTCTAAATGAGGATGGTCACATGGCTTATCTCCCCATTGCTTTCTTATCTTTTCTGCATCTTGCACATCCATTATATCCTCCAGTTAATGATCACAATGTAGAATTTAACTACTAGTATACCATACTGTCAATACACTGTCAGCGCTTGATTTATATCTTTGATATCAAGCGGTTAATGTTGGCATAGCAGGCTTGCCTGTCTCCCCGACCCCAATCCCCGTGTGTATTTTTTCGTGTATCGAAATTCTACTTTCTCTGCAGAATCAGACAAAATACACAAAATGATACACAACCATTTTTCCTAAGTTCATGAAACCCTTAACATGCCTGAGTTGTAGAAGAGGCCGAAAAATACAACGTTAGCCTGTCACGCCGGAGGCCGTGGGTTCGAGTCCCATCGACCCCGCCAGTAAATTCGAGGGAGACGGCATGCGATGCCGTCTCCCTTTTTTGCATCTCTCCGGATGCCGTGATTTCAGAAACCGGCCGAAGGCATGATCGTCAGTAATAATCGGCGAGTCCCTCCGGATAGGTTTCGAAACGCTTAAGGCCGGCTATCCTGCGCCGATCCCCTTCACTGAATGCAGGTACGGAGTCCCTTTTCCCCCCTTCCATCACGGCCCTGTGATCGAGGAAAATCTTCCCGAACAGTCCGATCTCATTGCCGGAGAGGACGATCTCCGGTCCGAGAGGCCGCCGCTCGACGTATATCTTTCTCCTCTTGTTCAGTTCGACAGTCTTGAATACGTATCCGTATGAGAGATCGGGCAGGATCGCCGTGATGTCGTACCGGACGGCGAGAAAAACCCCCGTGAAATCGATATGTTCCCAGAGAGAGGCCTTGAAGTGAAGGCGTTCCCTTCCGCTTCCCAGCGTCCACAGTCCATTGGCTCCGGAGATGCCCGCGAGACGTTCGGCGCAGGTGCCGATATCCTCGGACCTCCCCCGTATGGAAAGATTCCTGATCAGCCCCGTCTCCGTCAGGTCTTCGTGGGGCTTTCGTATCAGCTCCGCTCCCCTGCGCCGGGCCGCTGCCTTCTGATAGGTGTGCTTGTAGGTAAAGGAGCAGTAGTTGATCGGGAGATCGATTCCCCTCTCAAGGGTCCGCAGCAGCACCTTCAGTGCCGTAAGCTCGGATTCGAGGACCGTCACCTTCGGCCCGTGCAGAAAGGTGTAGTCTCGCTTGGAGAGGTGACGGTAATTATAGGGGGTCAGCCGCAGCTGGTGGAGATTCAGGTAGTCGATGCCGAGCTCTTTGAGCCTCGATACCGTCTCGTTCAGCAGGGCGGTATCTTCCGGTACGGCCGGTATCTCGAGGGTAACGATGTCGAAGAGACCGACGGCCAGAGATACCGGTGCCAGGTTGTAGCCCTGGCCGCCAATATTGAAACGGATCTCGTTGAGACCGGCATCGCGCAGGGCGCGCAGGCGCCCTGCCGTGGCCAGTGTCCCGTTGGTGTACATCCAGAGATGCACCCCGTTCCCCAGTTCCCGCCGCACCATCCCGATATAGCGGAGCGTCTTGTCGTAGGTCATCAGAGGCTCACCGCCGCTGATGCTGATCCCGGAAAAGCCGAACTGCTGCAGATAATCGATATAGTCCCGGGGGTCGTCGAAGGGGACGGTGTTTGTCTGCGGTGCCTCTTCCGCAGCCTGTTCCGTGGGGCAGTAAAAGCAGTGCATGTTGCAGGTGCCGTTGATGAAGAGGCAGGACCAGTTCCCGCTCCCGCAGGCACGGCAGCCCGGCGACAGACGCCGGGCATCGAGCTTGGTCCCGCCGTGGCTGAAGAGTACGCCGCGTGTGGTGAGTTCTCCGAGAAGGTCGTCCCGCTCCAGCCGGGCTCGGTCTGCCTGTGCCCCGTCGATCCAGTTCAGGGCATCGTAACCGTCACCGTATTCGAGCCTGTTCTGATCGATATGTTCCTCCCGTTCAAAGGGATCGATCGGCATTTTCCACGCTCCTGAAGAGATAGAAGGGGCGGATTTCGCGCCTGCCTGAAATCTCCCCCGAGAAGCGGAATTATAATGCAGACCCCCGGAATTGGAAATTGAATTTTGTCCCATTCGATCAACCGGTACGAGGGGCACACCGCAATAGTTCTTGACAAGATGTTATGATGGGGTTAATAAATTATCATGCCGGTGTTTTCCGGTGATGGACAGTTGTGACGGCCAAGGGGGGTTGTGATCTGATCATCGAGAGCCCTGTTTCTCGAAAGAGACAGGGGCCTTTCCCGTGAAACCCCGATCTCTGGGTTCTTTTTTGCGTATGCGTTCCTTTTCGCCGGTTTGAAGGTGAGTGCAGCCCCGAATTTCTCACGGTGATCCCAGGTATTGCGGCAAGAGATGGTGCGGCTGTGATGTCCCAAAGAGGCCGTGCGATCATGTTTGATATCCTCGATGATACGACTGTTCTGGGGGAATACATCTAACAAGAGGAGGGACAGGATATGAAGCTGAGGAGTGAGAAGGGGGATGTGGTAGGTGCGATAGCCATAGTGGTGCTTTTGATCGGAGTGGTGCTGTGCATGCTCAACACGGCATGGTTTCCGTGGATCAATTTCGCCGGGCTTCTCATCGCGCTCTCCGCGATAGTCTTCCTCAGAAAGAGGCCGGCCCAGAAGATGCCGGGATTCGAGAGGACGAGCAGGGGGGGCATGGCCTAACCCTAGCACGGTTCCGCGCATAAAGCATATCCTCATGGTCTAACGGTTTTAGGGGAGTCTCCGCTCCGGATGAATCGGAGCGGCTGTATGGAAGTTTCGTGCCGATGTATCGGTGATCCGCTGATCATTGGCGTGTGCGCTTCCCGAAACGCAAAAAGGCACCCTGCGTGTGTCGCGGGGTGCCTTTTTGCGTGATATCGCTGTTGATTACAGCGCCCGTACGTTGACCGCCGCCGGACCCTTCTGGCCCTGCTCGACGTCAAAGCTCACGCGCTGCCCCTCTTGCAGGGATCTGAAGCCCTCGGACTGAATCGCGCTGTGATGAACGAAAACGTCACTGCCGCCATCCATCTCGATGAACCCGAAGCCTTTTCCGTCGTTGAACCATTTAACGGTGCCTTCCGCCATAACGTGTGTCCTCCTTTCTACAGTTTTTCAAAGTCGGATTTGCATTATGACTGAAACAAAAAGGCCGCCAACAGGGTACAAGACATGGCGACCGATCCGTGCACTTCAAAATGTCTCTCTCCAACTTGCGGGAGTACCCTACAGGGTTTTTGGGCGGATGTCAAGAAGTATTATTCGTCCGGTTCCAGGTGTGCAACGATGTCCAGTATGCCCGGGCCGTCATTCAGGAGAGCCTCTTTGACTCTTTCGGAGATATCGTGCCCAGAACGGACCGATATCTCGGGGTCGACGAGCACGTGGAGATCAACATAGAGACTCTCGCCGGATTTGCGGGTCCGTATGGCATGCACGCCTCTGACACCGTCGACCCCCATCGCTATCTTCCTGATTCGGGTGCGGTCTTTTAATGACGCCCCGCGGTCGGCAAGCTCTGAAAACGACGGCCACACGATGTCCCAGGAGACCTTCAGGATAAAGACGGAGATGATGAGCGCTCCGATGTGGTCGACGAAGAACCATGAGGGGTTCATAGCCGATGCCGCCACGGCTATGACGGCCGGTATCGAGCTGAGGGCGTCCGACCGGTGGTGCCATGCGTTCGCGACGACCGCCGTGGATCGTTCCTGCCTTCCGACGATGACGGTCCAGCGGTACATGATCTCCTTCAGTATGATCGAGAGGACCGGGCCGGTGAGGGCGATCCAGGTGGTTTTCCGGACATGGGGTTGAGCTATGGTGCACAGGGCCTTGTAGCCGAGACCAAGCGCGACGGAAAGGAGGGCGAGGCCGATCAGGACGGTGATGATGGCCTCTATCTTCCGGTGCCCGTACGGGTGGTCGTCGTCGGGAGGGGCGGACCAGTACCGAACCCCCAGGATGACGGAGACGTCAGTGGCCATATCGGAGAGGCTGTGTACGGCATCGGCGATGACCGCCTGGCTGGCACCCAGAAGGCCGACGGTAAATTTCACCCCTGCCAGCAGCGCATTGATAAAAAGACCGATCCAGGTAACTCTCCTGATCCGGGTAATGCGATCGGCTGTTGTCTCCTGTTCCATGCCTTATCGACCTTTTCGTGCTCCATACCATACGGAGGGGAGCACCGTGGACGTTACCGGGGTTTCTTGATACTACGCACGCCATGAGAATTGTCAAGGAATTTCAGGAAGGGTTGCCGTCGATCCGTGGATGGTCCGTTTCTTGCGTCACCAGCTTCGATCGAAACGATGGTACGAGCAGCCCCGAGGCAATATTTTGCAAAGGGCACCCTTAAAATACGCAGAAAGGTGTATTGACGGTGCCAAAGAATCCTGTCATCGTGGGCTCAACAATAAAACCGCGTGTATTCATAAAGAAAGGAGAGGCGTGATGGTCATCGTGACAACCGTATCCTTCGGCAAGGGGAATATGTACGAAACAGGAAGGCGCATGGAATCGTTCCCCCCCGTGCCCGATTTCCTCACCATGATGGGGCCGTACATCAAGAATGTAAAGTTCGGCGGGGGGATACAGACCATCCATCTCTTTGAATTCGATGAATCACGGCTTGACGAGGCCCGCAATTTCATCAACGAGAGAATGCGTATTTACAGCGAGATAGCCGATATGACCTATTCGGTGGATCTGTGGCTCGATCTCGAAGACGTCCTCAGCATGACCGGGCTCGAATGGGATCAGCCCTACGCATCGGCGTAGGTCCCGTTTTTCTTGACGACCCGGCTCCAAGGGAATTTTCTGCTATTATCCTGCCGATAATCTTAATAATCATTGACAAGAACCATATCCTGCAATAAGAAGTTTGCTTGACGGGCGGGGCTCTCGGGTTTCTCCACCCGGCGTGCGCCGAGGCGATCTTCATCGCACAACAACAGGGAGTCATATTCTTGACAGGAACACTGGTCAATACGGGGGCGATCGTTGTGGGAGGCCTGATAGGCGTATCCATAGGGAAGCACCTCCCCGAACGGATCAAGACGATCATGGTCCAGGCGCTCGGCCTCTCTGTCGTTCTGGTCGGTATCCAGATGGCCCTCGCCGTCACCGACCTGATCGTGACGATCGGCTGTATGCTGGCCGGCGCGATAACCGGAGAGCTGATCAGGATCGAGTACTGGATCGAACGCCTCGGCGAGTGGCTCAAGGACCGTGCCAGCTCACACTCTTCCACCTTTGCGGAGGGGTTCATGTCCGCCTCCGTCCTCTACCTCAGCGGTGCGATGATGATCGTCGGCTCCATACAGGACGGCACCGTCGGTGATCCGACTACGCTCTATGTCAAATCACTCCTCGACGGCGTCATAGCGATCCCCCTCGCGTCGAGCCTTGGGGTCGGAGTTGTCTTTTCGGCGCTTTCCGTCTTTGTTGTTCAGGGGAGCGTTACGCTCCTCGCGGCCCGCCTGCTCTTTATGCAGGACCCGGCCGTTCTGAATGCCGTTACCGTCACCGGGGGACTGCTGATTGTGGGGATCGGCCTGAACCTCCTGAGGGTGACGAGAATACCCATAGGGAACTTTCTGCCCGCGATCCTGTACGCCATCGTCTGGGCCGTATTCGTATAAAGGGGAGGATGATGGAAATAGGGCTGATCGGCTTGCCCAATGCAGGCAAGACGACGATCTTCAACGCGCTGACGGGACGAGCGGCGGAAGTCACGACATACACGGACGCGGCCTCCAAGCCGAATATCGCCGTTGTCGATGTGATCGACGAGCGTATCACCCGCCTGGCCGAGATGTACCGTCCTCGAAAGACCACCTACGCGACGGTACGGTTCGTCGATTTCGCCGGGCTCGCCCGTGATGCGGAGGGGAAGGTGTCCTTTCCGGACGCATCGATCGGGATGATGCGCGGTGTGGACACCCTCGCGCTGGTAGTGAGAAACTTCCCGGACGTTCTCGGGGGGGGGCCGGACCCGCTGGGCGATATCGAACAGGTGGAGACGGAGCTCTTGATCGCCGATCTGATCGTCTGCGAGCGGCGGCTGGAGAAGATCGAACTGGCCCATAAACGGGGCCAGAAGACCCCGGCGTCCCAATTTGAGGAGGCGACCCTCCGGAGGATTCAAGGCTGCCTGGACGGAGGTGGCCGTGTCGCCGATCTCGGCCTGGGCAGGGACGAGAAAAAGATAGTCAGCGGATTCCAGTTCCTGACGGAAAAACCTCTCCTGGTGGTGCTCAATTCGAGCGAGGACGCCTTCGGAAGGGACCCGCAGCTGCCGGATGAGATCGGGAAAACAAGCGTGACGGTCGAGTTCGCCGGGATCTTCGAGATGGAGCTGTCCCGCCTGGATGAGGGAGAGAAACGGCTCTTCATGGAGGATATGGGGATTGAGGAGTCGGCCAGGAATCGCCTGACGCGGGAGGCATACCGGATCTCCAGGTCCATCAGTTTCTTTACCGTGGGGGAGGATGAGGTGCGGGCCTGGAATATCCGCGAGGGGCAGACGGCGGTGGAGGCCGCGGGGGTCATTCACTCGGACCTCGCCCGGGGGTTCATCCGCGCGGAATGTTTCTCCTATGACGACCTGATCGCCTGCGGATCCGAGAAAGGGGTCCACGACAGGGGACGCTTTCGCTTGGAGGGAAAGGACTACATCGTCAAGGACGGGGATATACTTTCCATCAGGTTCAGTATATAATTCCATGAGATCAGGGCGTTGGCGATCAGACTGCCTTCCTTCATGGTTTCAGGGATACCGGGTGCCACGATGAACGGATGCTTCCGAACCGTATGGCTGACACTCCTCTTCAGCCTCTTCCTCCTCAACCCGGGGGCCATCCCGGTCTGTCCCGACGCCTCTTCGCACGCCTCGGAAAACGCCCCCCCCGCAATAACACCGATACAGCCTCCCGCTTCCACCAAACCGGAGGAACACCCCGTGCCGGTGACCGCCCCCCGCTGTAAAGAGCCGATGTATGCCGTGCAGGCCGCCGCCTGCCGTCAGGAGGAAAATGCGCGGACCATAGCGGTGGGTCTGAAGGAAAAGGGGTACGAGCCGATTCTTCATTCGTGGGAGGATGCCTCGGGGAATCTCTGGCACTCCGTCTTCCTCGGCGTGTATGCCGATGCCGCCGAGGCGGGGAGTGTCGCCGGCAGCTACCTGGAGAGGGAAAGGGGGACCGTCTTCATCAAGACCCTGGACGGGTATGTCCCGGCCGGGAAGACGGTGGAAAAGGCCGGACTCCAGGCCTACCGGCCTCCCGCAGCGGCGGCCCCCGTGAGGGATGAGGACGCCCCGGAAGAACTCCGGGAGGTCTCCGACACAAGACCTGAAATGGCGGGAGAAGAGACGCCCGGTCCTGAGTTTACCTATAGCGGATTCGTCGAATTCGAGAGCGTTGTCAATACGGAAGGGGACGGGAGCTTCAGGAAGAGGAACAAGAAGAATGAGATCAGAAACCGCCTCCAGATGAAATACGGGACGGAGAACCTCTTTTTCTACTCGGTCTCGAATCTCTATCTGCTCCAGACCTACCTGGACAAGAGGGCGGATGATTATCAGCGGTACGCGAAAGACCAGCAGGTATCGCGGAACCTGCGGCTCTCCTCGCAGGAGGCCGAGCTCTCCTTCGACGAACTGTACCTGAACTACGGCAGGGGAAAATTCAGGATGCGCCTGGGGAACCAGATATACGGCTGGGGAACCGCCGACGCCTTCAACCCGACATCGTACTTCAATCCTGACGATATGCGGGAGATAGTCTTCAAGGACGACGATGAAAACAAGGCAGGGGTCCCCTCCCTGTCGGGTATGTTCTTCCTGGGGGACTGTACCCTGGAGGCCGTCTTCGTACCGGTGCATATCGCTCCGATCATGGCCCCCGAGGGGACCTTCTGGGCGATCGATCCCGATGACGGCTTTGCCCTGCCGGTCGTCTTGGGCGGGATAGAGAGGGTCAACGTTGACTTTGACGATCCGGAACAGCTCGGCGGCGGTATTGCCAACGTCGGATACGGAGCCCGGCTGTCGACCAGCCGGGGAGGAGTCGATATGTCTTTCAGCGGATACCGCGGCCCGGACAAGAACCAGCTCTTCCTCCCATACGGCCTCACCTACCAGGGCACCACCGCCGTGCTTCAAGTCAGGCCGCAGAGCTTCATCGTCACCATGTTCGGTTTCGATATCTCGGCGGCGCTGGGAGACTTCGTTGTGCAGTTCGAGGCCGCCTATTCACCGGACAAGATGGGGATCGTCGAACAGGGCGCCACCACCCTCGCCGGTCTGACCCTGCCCTTCGAGACCGACCGGGCGCACTTTTTCTCTTACGCCGCCGGGTTCAACTACTTCATCCCCATGGACAGGCTGATAGAGGGGCACACGGGCAATTCGGTCTTCACCTTCGAGTGGTTCAAGTCGCGGTACCTGGAGGATGGCCTCTATGCGCCCCTCATCACCGATATCGTCAGCTGCAAGTTTGAAGACAGCTATCTCGACGGCCGCATCAAGGCGACGGTCAAGGGGATCTTCGACATGAAACACGGGGGGAAGATCTTCTGGCCGGAGATAGGATACGACTTCCAGAACGGCTTCCTCGTCGAGCTCGGGTATGCCGCCATCTGGACGGAGAAGGGATCGGCCTGGGAGGACGCCTCGCTCTTCTCCTACTTCAAGGACAATGATATGGTGATGCTGAAGCTCCTCTACCGGTACTGACTCCCAACGAAGCGCCTCTCGCCGGCTGAACCCCTTTGACCAATGGCCGTAGTGGTTTTCTGTTGATCTTTTTTGGGGGGAGGTTGTTCCCCTGCGCGGGGTGCGACAACCCGAAAATGAAAAAGGAGGGTACAATGGGAGCACTTGTCGGTATCTCGTTGTGGGTCGCACTAGCGACCGTAGTCCCCGGCCTCGTGACGATCGCCGTCCTGTTCTGCGCGTTTGTAATTGCCGATCCGTCTCTGATCGATCCAGTTGCAACGGAACTTGTTTTTCCCAGCGACTGGGTTATGGCCGGGATGGCGGTCACCATCATGGTCCTGACGCAGGCGCTGGGAATCCTTCTCGAAGAGCTGCTCGTCAGAGGGCACCTCTTCTTCGGCTGCAGGAATATACCGGTCCCCGGGGGATTCGGCGTGCAGGGGGAGGCGCAGATCGATGCCTATGAACAGTATGAGCGGGTATACATCATCCTCGCGCAACTGACCGAGCACGAGGATTCGCAAGGGCACCTGAAGCGCGTGTTTGCCCAGTTCTTCCTGACGAACAACACGCTCGTGTCTTTTCTGATCGGGATAGGGGTGTCTCTCGTTCTCTCATTCGATGATGCCGAGCGCGCCATCCATCTGTATCTTTATGCATTCGGCCTTTTTGCCTGTCTTATCCTTAGCTACGGGGTCGCCACGATCAGATTCAGGGTCATGGCCAAGTCTCTCTGGGCGGCGGATTCAGTGCGGAAGGGAATGAAGGCCGGGGCATTGATTGAAGGAACGAATTGAATGTTTTGACACACCGATCCCCTCACGCTCCTCCCCCTGTACGGCGCACACGCAAGAGGGCGGCGAGCCCTCCTTGAAATCTCTGTGGCGTTTGTCTGACGGGGGGGGACGATCTCTTCTGCGGGTCATCTCTTCCCGGGATAGGGGAGCCTTTTCTGCCCGGTGGCGGCCCGTTGCGGGAGGGCTCGATACTGGGTGAGGACCATTTCACTTGCCTCCGTGGCATTCCGGGCCTCTTCGATTCTTCTCCCGACGAGCTTGGCCAGTTCATCGACGAAATCCTTCATCTGAACAGCCTGGGCATCCATCTCCTCGGAGGCGGAGGCGGATTCCTCCGCGTTGGCGGCGACCCCCTGAACAACCTTGTCCATTTCGGCCACGGCGACATTCACCTGGTCGATGCCCTGTGCCTGTTCGTTCGATGCCGCGGCGATCTCCGCCACCAGCCCGTCGACCTTCAGGGAAATCTTCATATTCTCCTGGAAGGCCTCCTGGGTGGATTGGGTGAGTGCATTGCCGTTCTGGACCGCCTTGATCGTCCCTTCGATGAGAGAGGCCGTATTTCTGGCCGCCTCGGCGGCCCGCATGGCCAGGTTGCGCACCTCTTCCGCCACCACGGCGAATCCGGCGCCTGCCTCGCCCGCCCGGGCCGCCTCGACGGCTGCGTTCAGGGCCAGGAGGTTCGTCTGGAATGCTATCTCGTCGATGGTCTTGATAATCTTGCCTGTTTCTTCGCTGGACTGGGTGATCTCGTGAATGGCCTGCGTCATGTCACCCATATGCCTGTTGACCTTCTCCACGATGGTGGAGACCTCTTCCATCATGGTCTTGGCCTCGGCGGCGTTCTCCGCGTTCTTTTTGGTCATGGACGACATCTCCTCGAGGGACGAGGAGGTCTCCTCGATGGAAGCGGCCTGCTGTGCGGCCCCTTCCGCCAGTTTCTGGCTCGCCGAGGAAACCTGGCCGGAGGCCGAAGCAACCTGATTTGAGGCATCCGTGAGACCGTCGATGACCTCGCGCAGGGGCCTCGTCACGCCTCTGCCGATGACCCACATGAGAGAGATGCCCGCACCGATGCCCACGCCGATGATGATCAGGAGGACCAGGCGGGTACTCGCATAGGTCCTGGCGGCTTCACGGTGCGCCCTCTCCGCTTCCGCCAGATTAATTTTTGTCAGTTCATCCAGAAAGCTCCTCATCTTCTCGAATTTCTCCTTGGCGATGCCGAGGGTCAGGTCCAGGGCCTCCCGGCGCCCCTCCCGGGTGTCGGCGACGCGTCCGTCCACGATCTTCCGGGAGACGGCCTTCCATTCCTCTCTGGCCTGTTCGTATTGGGGTATGAGGGTCTTTTCCTCTTTACTGGCCGCGAGGGCCTTGTACCCGTTCCACCGGTCCTCGGACTGCTGCAGGTTCTCCTCGTAATCCGCAACCAGGGCCTTGAATACATCCGAGCCGGCGGCCGCGAAGATCAGGGCGCGCTCGGACGCCAGCAATTGCTGGAGGTCCCGGTCCGTCTCGATCAGATAATCCATGCTCGGAAGCCGGAGGGTGAAGATATCCTCCAGGTTCGCGTTGATATTCTTCACGCTCTGGAACCCGGACAGTCCTATGATAACGAGAAACGCGATCATCACGGAAAATCCGATGACGAGTCGCGCCCCCACGGTAAGTTCTTTAAGCCGTCTCATACCCATACATCCTCCGGTGTGCATCATGGAGCCGTGTCTCTGCCGTCTTTCGCTAGATCTTGTCGATGTCCACGCCGAAGGTAATGGCGCCGATCACCGTATCCCCGTCCTTGACCGGCACGGAGACCTGAACGAGATACGCCTGGGTGCTCTCGTCGAATTCAACATCACTGATATGGATCGCGCCGGCGCCTCCCTTGAAGGATTCATTGAACTTGGCCTCGTCCCCCTGCCAGTAGTCCGAGGTCTTGTCGGTCATGGCCACATTGGCGCCCTGGTTGTCCATGACGAAGATCTCGGCGTAGTAGGAGGCGCTCGCCTGTATCTTTCTGATGTGCCTGCCGCAGTCGGATTCCATGATGGCCTTCATGTAGTCCGCGATCCCCGGGGTGGCCTTCCATTTTTCGTCCATCTCCTTGATCTGCCCGAGGGTCTTGCCCTTGGCATTTTCGGCCTTGACCGCGGCGACGATCACCGGGTCCGTGCCGACGGCCGAAAGGGTTGCATGGGCCAGATCCACCACCTTCTGGGGGGCCTTTTCACCGGCGAATGCCGTTGAAAAACCCGCAACCAGCAATAACGCCAATACCGTAACCGCTGTTTTTTTTATCATCTTTCCCTCCTGTCTGATCGATTTTTCCAGGCCCGATGTCAGGGCTGCGGCAACAGGGCACCGGAATTCAAAACATATTCGTTTCATTTGATACTTCGGTTATTCTCTGCGATTTCTTGAGGCTTTATAACAGGCTGAAATATCGAACTATTCTTATACATGATTTGGAAGTAACTGATTTAATTGCAGCTATCTGCGAGATCGCTGCACCCGCAGTGCGCCGGGTATACGGCAGACATGGGAGGATATCCATTCGGAATCTCAGACTTATTCGGTTCCGTTTCAAAGATGGGAGAGAGGGATGACAGGCCAAGCCGTCCCCTGCAGACGTCATGCTTTTGACGTACACAGGTTATCCACGGAGCTCCGGCCGTTTCCTCCGGGAGCCGCGATCATCACGGACATTTTCGGCGGCTGATGACGGCAGAGGCCGATCTGCACACGGTTCGAGAGGTTTCTATTGCCGGGCACTATGCCTTTTTAAAGGTATCTTCTGTGAAAATATCACTCAAGAAACAGTTCAGATATCCGATCACATTTTCGAAAGTGGTCAGCATTACGGGGGTGAATCTTTTTGGCATCGCGTGCACGCCTCGGATACAGGCTGATCCATCTCTACCCAACAGGGGGAGGTTCTTTGACAGGATGATTCCGCGTTCCGCAACGGTGAAATGCGGGTGAGGCGCATGAATGGTTTGGCTTTGGCGGACGATTTTTTTTGAATATTACATGGCGCTTAAGAGGGGAGTCAATGTTTGGTAAAAAGGGGAGGAGGCCATGAAAAAAGTCTTATTTATCATAATCTTGTGTGTAGCTTTGTCGAAGGGGGGGGCACCGTTGCATGCCAGCAGTACACCGCCGCAGAAGACCGTCGATGTGGTGCATTCCACCCTCGTTCAATGGGTGACAGACTCGATCGCCGGAGACTGCCTGCGGGCCACGATGGACTCGGAGCGCAGGGAACACCTCAAGGGCATTCCGAGGACCCGTCCTCGCTTTACTGATAAGGCGCCTAAGGGCATTCATATTGAAAAAACAATCTCGATCAACCCCATATGACAGATCCGTACGACCGGTACGGAGGTAGGTACGCTCATGATTGTGCCGGCTGCCAGGCCCCGAGACGGCAGCTTGCACTGGAGTAGGTAGTGTGTTGTGTCTGTATCATTCTATCAAACAAGGAGGAGCAGAGTATGAAGAGGATCTTGTTGTTTGTCGCAGTCGTGTATGTTCTGTTTTTGACGGGAGGGGCAACGTTATACGCCATCAGCACGGTGCCCACGGTAGGTGACGTCGATCTGGTGAATCTCGTTCTGTCACAGCCGACGGTGGATGAGGCAGCTCTGGATTACCTGCAGGTCTTGATGGACGTGGAGAACGGGAAATCCGTGAAGAGCTTCCATGAGGTAGCCGCTTACTTCGGTGAGCAGTTCGAGGCGGGCGGGGAAGCGCCCCTGCGGTGGTGGCCGGAGAAATAGGAACCTCCGTTGGTGCATGGGAGTTGATCCCCGATAAAGGGGGCCGGTGGGTCGGGATCTTCTCCCGGAGTTTTTAACAGTTTTTTGTCACACCTGTAGCAGTGTTGTCACTCTTACTCCCTTGGTCTCCCGGGATTGCGGGTCTTCGAGACAGCAAGACCCCAATCCCGGGTGAAACCGGGGATCATCCCGATGTCATTGACGGGAACACACCCACTCCGCACGTGCCGTCTTATCGCAGGGCCTCTTTATTGAAGGTCGAATCGCTGAGGTCCCTGTTGTATTCCAGTTCGAGGATCTTCAGCTCCGTGTGCCCCTTTCCGTCCGCCAGGGTCATGGTGGAAGCAAAGGGGGTCAGGATTCCGTCGACTGTCCGGATATCGTGGTTTTCAAGGTACTTGTGAAATTCGTTTCCCTCGTAGAAGTCGATCCTCACGATGAAATAGTCCGATTTGCGCACGTACAGGGTCAGCTTGCTGTAGACCTTCTCGCCGGCCACCTTGACCGCCTCCACCGCGTAGCAGTCATCCCCGACGGCCTGCGCTTCTCCCAGCAGTGTGTACGTGTAGTCGTCGATATCCCGCGAACCGATATCCTCGTAATAGAGGTGGGAGTTGACGAACGGTTTTCCCTTGTCCGATGAGGCGATCCTCTTGATCTTTCCCGATGACAGCCGCAGCCACTGGTCATCGTCTCTCCCTTTATAGGCGTGGGTCAGCAGCTTGATCCTGGTCGGCCGGGTAAAGGATATAAGGAGCCTGTCCTCGCTGTCCGGATACTTCTTTGATGAGCTCTCGAACTCTTTTTCCGTGACCCTGCCGCCCTTGTGAATCAGCATCAGGACGCTGCTCACGGCGGTGTCGGCCTCCGGAAGGGCGTCGTTCCTCTCCATGATCTCCCTCCCCGTGAGGGCGAAGAGGGGGGTGGAGAGGAGCAGGACGAGAAGAATCGCGAGAAGGAATCGTAGCTTCATCGGCAGTTCCCCTTTCTCAATCGTGTTTCGTGGCGTCATTCTGATTCATTCCGAAGAGTTTGTCAATGTTCAGGTATCTCCCGGCCCAAGAGCCGGATGCCGGTTCATCGAGGCTGACGCCGGTGGCCTTGATGACCGAGGGGAGGATCAGAAGGGCCCCGATCGTCGTGTTGATCATGGTGGTGGCGGTCAGGATCCCGAAAAGTGCGATGGGGAGGAAGTTGGAGGTTATGAGTACCGAGAATCCGAATACCAGCGCCAGCGACGTGAAAAGGATCGCCTTCCCGGAGAGGGAAAGCGTGCGCCGTATCGTCTCGTCGATGTCCCATCCCTGCGCCCTGTTGCGCCGGAAGGTATTGAGAAAGTGTATGGTGTCATCCACCCCGATCCCGATGGTGATGGCGGCGATAACGGACGTCGCCATATCCAGGTTGATGCGCAGCCACCCCATGATACCGAAGTTGATGATGACGGCGACACTCATCGGTATGAGGGCCAGGGGACCCGCCTTGATCTGACGGAAGAGCAGGGCGACGATCAGACCGACGATCAGGAGCGAGAGGAAGAGGCTCTGCATCTGACCCGTGACGATATAGTGGACCAGCTTGACGTTCATCATGGGGAAGCCGCTGATGGTGTAGGAAACCCCCTCCGGCAAGGTCTCGTCCAGGTGTGCCGCTATGTCGTCGGCGATCCTGCTGATCTCCGTCGTTCCAACGTGGTACTCTTCCTTTTCACACAGCCGTGCCAACAGGTTGCAGGTCCTGTAGTCGACGTCGACGAAGGGCTCAAACTCGTCGAACCTGCCGTCCGAGTCCTCGTCATCACCGGAGTATATCTCCAGGTAATCGACGATGTCCCACCGGTTTTCCGGGATCTTATAGAAAGAGATATCGTCGTTGTTCATCGCCATGTGCATGGTCTTGATAAAGTCCGAGAAGGATTCGGTTCTCCCAATATTGAGGTGGCGATTCTCGTCGGAGACCAGCCACTGGCGGAACTGTTCGATCATGGCGAGGAATGCCGGGTCCTTGACCCCGTCCACCCTCCCCGAGTCGATGACGATGTCGTACCCCCACCCCCCGCCGAACTTGTCGCCGATGGCCTCCGTCTCCAGTTTGACCGGGTCGTGTTCCCGGAAGTAGTTCAGGAAGGCGGTCTCTATGTTGATCCGGGACACCCCCGCCAGCGACACGGTGATGAGGATCCCCACGACGATCAGGACCGTCCGGTGATGAACGATGGCGCCCTTTGCCATCAGGGTGATGATACGGTCGACCACCGTTGTTTTCGCCTTGCCTTTGTGAAAGAGGGCGGAAGGCCTTGTCCCCGGGAGGAGGGCAAGAGAGGCGGGGATCATCGAGCAGGAGATGAAGACGGCGAACATGACACCGATGGCGGAGGCAATCCCCCACTCGCGGATGGCCGAGACCTGGCTGGTCGCCAGGGTTACGAAGGCGATGAAGGTGGTCAGACCGGCCAGGAGGACGGTCAGTGATATGTGGGTCATCGACTCGTAGAGCCCCGCACGCTTCTCCGTCGCCATGATGGCGTCGAAATCGGCGTAGTACTGGTTCAACAGGTGGATAGCGTAGGAACTCCCCACGGCGATCATCAGGGGGGGGATGGAGACGCCGACGGGGGTGATCCGGTATCCGATGTATCCCATCAGTCCCAGTATCCACAGCTCCGCCAGTCCGAGCGTGACGAAGGGGAGGATCACGCCGCGGACCGACCGGAAATTGATGTAGAAGACAACGACGACGACCAGGAGGACGAGGGGTATGTTCCTGAAGAGGTCCGCGTGCATGTAGATGTTGATCCACATGTTCACGACCGGGACGCCCGAGGATACGATGGTGAAATCGCCTCGGTAGGGGTCGACGATCTCCGTCATCTCCCGTATGGCAGGGTCCTGGTCGTCCAGGTTGATGAACTTGATAACGACACAGAAATCGGTTATCTCCCCGGTCTCGGGGTCCCTGCTGTAGAGTCCCTTGTCGAATGAGGGGTTCCGCTCCAGCCGCTGCCTGAAGAGGTCGAACTCCTCTTCCGACGAGGGAAGGATCCGCCCCCCGCTTTCATCCTTTTCGACGAGGTCATACGTCTCGAGGGTGTCGTTCTCCCCCTTGATGTCTTCCGCCGTCAGGGGGGAGATGATGGTATCCACGATCTCCTGCCTCTTGAGGTCCATGGAATGGAGGATCCCGGCGCGCAGTTTCCTGAGTCCCCGCGCGCCGATCAGATCGGTCGTGTTCAACGTCCCCGCCTGCCGTGCCAGCAGTCTCCGGAAGGGGGAATCATCCTCGAATGCCGCCAGCAGGGCGCCGAACCGGACCTCTCCCCGCGAGGCGATTGCGTCGAAATGCTTCAGACGGGCTGTCTCCCGCTCTTTGTCGAAGTCCTCGTATTCCTCCAGGTCGGCAAGGAGGCAGTCGAGTTTGCGAAAGGTCTCTCCGCTCCACAGATCGTCGGAGGAGACGGCCATGATGGCGAAGCGGCCGTTATCGCCGTAGATCTCCTTCAGTTTGTTGTAGTAGATATATTCACGGTCATTCTTGGGCATGAAGGATTCGACGGAGTTGTCGAATTCCAGACGGAGGATACCGGGGACCAGGAGCGCCGTCATGACGGCCAGCGCGATCAATGTGTGCACCGGTCTTCGCAGGACGAGGTGGATGTATCTGTTCATAAGGTATCCAGCCGGGGAATGGGGCATGTGATGCCGTTTCGTCCCGATGGAGTACTCGTATCCGACCACGATGTCAAATAATTTTTATCCCTTGCCGTTCCTGCGATAGAGCAACAGGACGCGCATCCTCCGGTTTTCTCTCTTGCTTTTCGGGGTGCGGATCATCTACTATGGGGCGCGCAGGGAAATGCTGAGCATATCCAGGATGAGAGGGGCAGGCGATGAAGGTAAGCAGTGTGGCGAAGATGCGGGAGCTGGACTGGAAGGCCATTGAAAAGTTCGGCATAGGGGACGAACTGCTGATGGAAAATGCCGGCCTCGCCTCGTACGGCGTGATACAGAGCGAGATCGGCGTGGCGGGGCGGCGGTTCGTCGTCTTCTGCGGCGTGGGGAACAACGGAGGCGACGGCCTCGTCATCGCCCGGAAGATCCATTCGAACGGCGGGGAGGCCAGGGTCTATATCGTCGGCAACCGGAAGAAGTTTGAGGGAGCCGCGGCGATGAATCTCGCCATTATCGAACGGCTCTCCCTCCATGTCGAAGAACTCAAGGATGCCGCCTCCGCGGAGGCGGTCGTCTCCGGATGCGATGCGATCATCGATGCGATCTTCGGGACGGGACTCACGCGGGATGTCCGAGGGCTCCACCGGGAGGTCATAGAACTGATGAACAGAGCCGGAAAGCCGGTCTTCAGCGTCGACATCCCCTCGGGAGTGAACGGCGACACGGGGATGGTCATGGGGGCGGCGGTGCAGGCGGACTGGACGGTGACATTCGGTCTCCCCAAGGCGGGGAATCTCCTCTTTCCGGGGCACGGACTCTGCGGGCGGCTGTACGTGACCCATATCTCCTTTCCCCCTTCTCTCTACGCAAGCGATTCGCTGCGAGTCGAGATCAACACCCCTCCGGCACTCCCCCCTCGGAGGGTCGATGGGCATAAGGGAGATTTCGGGGACGTCCTCTTTGTCGCCGGGGCCGCCGGCTACCTCGGCGCCCCGCATTTCGCGGCCTTCTCCTTCCTGAAGGCGGGCGGGGGGTATTCGCGTCTCGCCGCGCCGCGGTCGATCGTGCCGCACCTGGCGGGATCGGGGAGCGAGATCGTCTTCATCCCCCAGGAAGAGACTTCCGCCGGGAGTATCGCTCTCGCCAATAAGGAGTTCCTCCTGGAGCTCTCAGAAAAGGTGGATATGGTCGTCATGGGGCCGGGGCTGTCGCTCGACAGTGAGACGCAGGAACTGGCCCGTGAGCTCGCCCGCGGGATCGAAATCCCCCTCCTCTTGGACGGGGACGGGATCACCGCCCTGTGCGAGGACCTTAAGGTCATACAGGAGAGGAAAGCGCCGACGATCCTGACCCCTCACCTGGGAGAGCTGTCCCGGATCACCGGGATCGGCGTCGAGAAGATACGGGCGAACCGGATAGAGGTGCTGCAGAAGGCAACCGCCGACCTGAAGGCGATCATCGTCATGAAGGGGGCGCACTCCCTGATCGGATATCCCGACGGGAGGATCTTCATCAACCTCAGCGGCAATCCGGGGATGGCGACGGCCGGATCGGGGGATGTCCTCACCGGGACGATCGCCGCGATGTTCGGCCTGGGCCTTCCCCTCGAAGACGCCGTCAGGAAGGGCGTCTTCATGCACGGATTAGCCGGGGATCTCGCCGCTGAATGCGAGGGCGAGGACGGGATAACGGCAGGGGATATCATGGAGTACCTCCCCCTCGCGGTAAAGATGGACCGTGAGGGGCTGGACGACGCACTCCGCGCACGTTATGAGGGAGCGGCCCTGATATGAAAGGCCCTACCCGGGTATTTCGATGTTGAGGGCGTACTGGAGGACGACGTAGGCCAGGTATATCCCGAGGAGCCAGATCCCCTGCCACCGCCTGAACCACCCGTCCCTGTTCATGAAGATGAAGGCTCGGAAGGAGTAGAGGATGATCAGCATGGCGGGGAAGTGGAAGGTAAAGAAATTCTGTGGGATAAAGAGCGGTCTCACCGCCGCGGAGGCGCCGATGACAAAGAGACAGTTCAGGACATCGGCCCCGACGATATTGCCGACGGTGATCTCCGGGTGACCCTTACGGATGGACGTCAGCGCGGTTATCAACTCGGGGAGCGAGGTCCCCAGGGCCACCATCGTGGCGGCGATCACATCCTGGGGCACGCCGAGCCTGAGCGCGATCTCTGCCGCCGCGGGGACCAGGATCCGCGCCCCGGCGACGACGGCGAACAGTCCTCCTATGATCATCGCCCAGCAGACCCCTGCCTGCACGACCGCTGAATCATCCTCTTCCTCTTCATTCGAACCGGTACTCTGCCGGGACCACCGGTAGGCCAGGTAGAGATATGCCCCGAGGAGTGCCAGGAAGAAGAACCCCACCCACCGCTGCAGCACCGGCTGGCCGGGCGTAGAGGCGAGCGCGTAGACGGCAATGACGACAAGGAGCGTGGCGACCCCGACCTGCACCAATCCCGTCCGGTGGAGGATGAACCGGTTGACCGGTATGGGGGCCAGGACGCAGGCAAGGCCGAAGATCAGGCCGGTATCGGCGACGATGGAACCCACGCCGTTCCCCAGGGCGAGCCCGGGATTTCCCATCCATGCGGCCATGACCGACACGAATGCCTCGGGGGTGGTGGTCCCGAGCGAGACGATCGTCGCGCCGATCACGATCTTGGAGAGACCGGTGCGCCGGGCCAGGGCGACGACGCCGTCCACCATCCAGTCGGCCCCCTTCGACAGGAGCGCTATGCAGGCGACAATGACGACCAGAAGGAGGAGGATGGGGGCCCCCGCCATCAGATCGTAAAGGGCGTCGGAATTCCACAGCCAGTGAAGCTTCTCCATGTGACAACCATCTCCCGCAGGGCATGAGGCATCAAGGCCGGGCGCCTACTCTCTGAGACCGGCGATGAATGCATTGGAGGACTCGATCGATTTGTCCATTTGTTTGACCAGACCGTCGATCTTTCCCCGCAGTGCCGAGAATTCAACCTTGAGCGAGGCGATCGCCTGGGCGTTGAGGTTGTGCTTCAGAAAGAGGACGTTGTCATAGAAGGTGCCGAGCACCGGCTCCATCCCCTTCTCGGCCCGGTGCATCCCGGCGAGCATCTCACGGTACCGTGAGCGTGTCGTCTCCATCCGTTTCCTGCTCGCCTCGCGCAGGTCGGCGCTGGTGTACCGGCCCAGTTCATCCTTCCACTCGGCGAAGAGGGCATCTGCAACCGCCTCCACCTGGTCGATCCGCGACGAAACTGCCTGGGCGGCCTTCCGGCAGTCCTCGTACTCCGCGTTGAGCCTTTCATACGCCTTCTTCAGATCGGTATCCTCCAGGCGGACGACGGAGGCGAACTGTTCGAGGGCGGAGGTGAATTCCTTCTGAGCCTCGACCTGGGAATCCCGCGCGTCTTTGATCCGGTCGACGAGGATGTCCCGCTTGTGGATCCCGGCCCGTTCCATGGCGTCATAGTACGCCGTGGCGCATCCCCCCAGCAGGGCGAGAACCACGACGCCGATCACGATCAGTCGAACGGATATGCGATGTACGGTAACCATCGTCCTTTCTCCTCCTATGTGGTCTGCACGGCGCTCATCACGCCCTGAAAACGGTCACGATGCCGATGGCGATGAATCCGATCCCCGCGATGACGGAGAGGTATTTCTCGCTGATATAATTTGATATGAAACCGCCTGCGAGGACACCGATTGCCGATGCGACGATGAGGGCGAGGGAGGCGCCCGCGAATACGGTCAGCTTGCTCACGCCCTTGTCCGTCGCGAAGAGCATGGTGGCCAGTTGCGTCTTATCGCCGAGCTCCGCGATGAAGACGGCCGAAAATACAATAGAGAGGGTTTTGAGATCCACGATCTTCTCCTTACCGTAGATGTTGATCTTGGGCCGAAAGGCGCGGGAGACACACTGCGAGGCTCCCGCTTGTAACCTCCAGCACAGTCATGATATCGTGTACGAGTCGAGCAGCCTGCGTTCCGTCTCCCCTTCGATCGTGGCGGTCACCTCCACGAAAGGCGCCAGGGGGGAGTGTTCCAGTTTGCCCCTCAGCAGCTGATCGATCTGGAAGACCCCCGCGGAGTTGGAGAGCCTGATTTCGATGCAGACCGGTTTCTTGGTTCCTGGCACGATGTTCACTGCGTCCACCGCCTGTGCGGAAAGGGAGTGGATATTGACCTGTCCCGACTCGAAAGGGATCCGTGAACGGCCCAGGGTCATGTCTGTTGCGTCGGCTATCTTCAGGACCCCCGCCTCGATCGTCAGGCACCGCTCATCGGAGCCGTGAGCGACGATGGCGTGCAGGGTCTCGGACACCATCGTCGTCAGCTCCGGCTCGCCGTAGATCCCCTCCAGGAGTTCGCGCGCCTTGCGAAAAGCGATGAAGAGGCTGTACCGCTCGTGGTGGTCCCGGTGCACCGCGATCCCCGTGTCGTGGAGACAGGCCGCCAGCACCACGATCACCTCCGCGTCTTCGGGGGTCAATCCGTGATTTGTGACGACGCTCGGCTCGACGCCCCCCTTGACCAGGAGGCGGATGATGCGCAGGGAGGCGTTGGCCACGATGCGGATGTGCACGGCGCCGTGGTCGCTCATCCCGAGGCGGTCAACCGCATTCACATTCGCGCACTTCCAGATCTGAAACAGTTCACGATCCGCGTTGATTCGCCCTGCCAGATCGTGCAGTTTTTTGTTGCTGCGTACAGGTATCTTAAATTCCACGGGAGTCCCCTGTTCCATGCCGCGCCTCCAGCCAGGCCTGCCGCTGGGGTGTTGTGCCGGCGCCGGTCGTCGTTCCTCGCAGGCTCAAAACAGGATGGGCACAACCGCCCGGCGGAGAATCGTCCTCCTTTCATATCAAACCGGCGGTCTCCTGACAATCAGTATCTCAATTGTGCGGAGCATTCTCAACCGGATGGGGAATCGCATCCGGGACCGGGGGCCCGAACGTGACGGGGGAACCACAGGATATCTTGCGGTTTTAATAAAAATGTACTACAAACACATCGTATAACCCGGTCTGGTAAACTGACGGGTCAGGAGCAGGGACGTAATGGCAATCGCCCATAAAATCGAGGGATTCATGGAGACATCTTCCTGGATACGGAGGATGTTCGAGGACGGAATCGAGTTGAAGAAACAATACGGGGCGGAGAATGTGTTCGACTTCAGTCTCGGCAATCCGAACGTCGCCCCTCCGGACCGCTTCCGGGAGCTTCTGGCGGCGGTGGTTGAGGAATGCGGATGCACGCCCGGCGCCCATATGTATATGCAGAATGTGGGGTATGCGGATACGAGAACCGAGATCGCGGCCTATCTCTCCCGCGGGCATGCGGTTCCCCTCTCTGCGGACCATATTGTCATGACGTGCGGCGCAGGGGGGGCGCTCAATGTCGTCTTCAAGACCCTCTTTGATCCGGGGGATGAGATCGTCATTCCGAAACCCTTCTTTGCCGAGTACACCTTCTACGTGGATAATCATGGCGGTATCCCCGTCTTTGTCGATACGAACGGGGATTTTTCCCTGAACCTGGATGCCGTCGAGAGGGCCGTGACCGGCAGGACGAAGGCGGTCCTGATCAATTCTCCGAACAATCCGACCGGAAAGGTGTACGATCAGAGATCGATCGACGGCCTGGCGGCGCTGATCGATGAGAAACAGAGGGAGTTTGGTACGGAGATATACCTCGTTTCCGATGAACCGTACAGCACGATCGTCTATGACGGGATCACGGTTCCCAGTATCCTGAAGGCCTGTAAGAACAGCCTGTTGATCACGTCCTATTCGAAGAGCCTGTCCGTGCCGGGAGAGAGGATCGGCTATATCGCCGTTAATCCCGGTGCGGCGGGTGTCGAGACGATCATCGGCGGTCTTACCCTCTCCAACAGGATACTCGGTTTTACAAATGCGCCGGCCCTTATGCAGCGGGTGGTAGGGCGAATGCAGGGTGTATACGTTGATGTCGAACACTACCGAAGAAAGCGTGACCTGCTGTGCGATGGGCTGTGGCAGGCAGGGTTCGAGTTTGAACCCCCCGGCGGGGCCTTCTACCTCTTTCCCCGGACGCCGATAGACGACGATGTGGCGTTTGTCCGCGCCCTCCAGAAAAAGAATATCCTCGTCGTGCCGGGGAGGGGGTTCGGTGGTCCCGGACATATCCGCATCTGTTACTGCGTCGATGACGCCACGATCATCAACGCGATGGACGGATTTGCGGCGGTGATGAAACAGTATCGCTAGAAGATCAGGGGGGGGTCATATGAAAGAGAATCGACCATGGGGGCATTACGAGGTCCTTTCCCATGAGGAAGACCACAAGGTGAAGAGGATCGTCGTCCATCCCGGCAAACGCCTGAGCCTACAGAGGCATGCTAATCGCTCCGAGCACTGGTATATGCTGAACGGAGAGGCCCTTGTCACCATCGACAGAGAGGACAGGCAGGTCAAGGGCGGGCAGTCGGTGGATATCCCCAAGGGGATGCTGCATCGTCTGAAGAATACGGGTAAGGAACCCGTTCAGTTCATAGAGGTTCAGACGGGGGACTACCTCGGCGAGGACGATATAGAACGGGTCGAGGATGATTTCGGGCGGGCCTAGCGGAGGGGATTGAGATGGAAGCCGTGACGGTTACCATACTCGGATCGGGGACCTGTGTCCCCTCGCTCAGGCGCAGTTCCTGCTCCGTGCTCGTCGAGAGCGGCGAGGCAAAACTCCTCTTCGATATGGGGCCCGGCACGATGAGGCGTCTCCTCGAGGCGGGTATTACGATAGGAGAGGTATCCCATCTGTTTTTCAGCCACCTTCACCCGGATCATACCGGTGAACTGGCCAGCTTTCTCTTCGCGAGTAAGTATCCCGAGGGACGGCGGAGGCAGAGAAGACTCAGTGTCACGGCCGCCGAGGGATTCATGGGGTTTTACGAACGGCTGACGGGGGTGTACGGGCGGTGGATCGAGCTGGATGAGGGGATCGTCGACATCTTCGAAATGAGCGCGGCACGGCCGGATTCCATGCAGTTCGACTGTGCGGAGATCAACACCCTTCCCCTGGTACATACCGAAAGCAGCATCGGGTACCGTCTCACCATGCCCGATGGCACCTCCATCGCGTATACGGGGGACACCGATTACTGTAGAAACGCGGTGCGGCTCGCAACGAACGCGGATCTGCTCATCTGTGAATGCGCGCTTCCGGATGGGATGAAGGTTGACGGGCACCTGACCCCCTCGCTCGCGGGGCGGATCGCCTCGGAGGCGCAGATCAAGACCCTCCTCCTCACCCACTTCTATCCCGAATGTGACGGGATCGATATCGAGGCACAGTGCAGGAAGACATACGCCGGGAGACTCCTGTGCGCCGAGGACCTGATGCGGATCGTGATCGAAAGCGGACGCCTCACCAGCCTGCGACGGAGGTGATACTTCCCGGGCTGTCCGGAGCGCCTCCGTTACCTTCTGAGAAACGCTGTGATCTCATCCATATCCGGAACCTCAGGAATATCGTAGATCTTGACCCAGACCACCATGCCGCCGCCGTCCACCACGATGGTGGCCCGCTCGGAGAATCCCTCCTTTTCGCGGAAGATGCCGTACAGCACGGCTACCCCTCCGTGCGGCCAGAAATCGGACAGCAGCCGCGTCTCCGCGATCTTCAGTTCCTTGGCCCAGGCGTTCTTGGATGGAACGGCATCCACACTGATCCCCAGGGCAACTGTGTTCAGACCTGCCAGGACCTCTTTGCTCGCCTCGAGCGCCTTCATCTGTTCCGCACACACGCCCGTCCAGGCGAGCGGATGCCATGAGAGCAGAACACGCCTCCCTCTGAAATCAGAAAGGGTGACGTCGGCGCTCCGATTGTCTTTCAGGGTAAAATCCGGGGCCTTCTCTCCGACGGTGATGCTCATTGTTCTCCTCCTTTCTTCTAGCAGCCGATCCTATTGATTTCAGTACGAATTCGAGGACGATGGAGATTCGCCGGCCACGGCGAGCCGTATCCTCGATCCGACGTCTGTACAATAAAAAGGGAATGCCGGCCGGTCGATACTCTCAAAGGCCGAGATAATTTACCCTTTCTTGATCGCCGTGGAATATGTTACATTACCACTGTCCAAAGGGAAAGGAAAGGAGAGGTGCACGGAGCGGCATGTGCGCCGGTTCGAATCGCCATGAAACTTCAGCTGCCGTTACACAAGACCAAGATCATCTGCACGATCGGCCCCGCCTCGCGGTCGGAGTCGATCCTCCACGATATGATGGAGGGGGGGATGAGCATCGCCCGCATCAACCTCTCACACGGCACCCCCGAGGAACACCGGCAGACCATTGCCTCCATACGTTCGGTAGCTGAGAGGCGCGGCAGGCGCTGCCCCATCCTTGTCGATCTGCCCGGGCCGAAGATGCGGATCGGCAAATTGGCGGAGGAACCCCTCATCCTCGTGAAGGGAAGGGAGGTTACCTTGACCACCCGGGACGTTCCGGGCACGGCGGCCGTCATCCCCGTCACATACCGGCGGCTCCCCGAGAGCGTCTCCCCGGGGAGCGTCGTCTATCTCAATGACGGGTTCATCGCCCTCGATGTGATCGAAGTCCTGGACGGTGACGTCCGATGCACGGTGACGACTGGCGGGCCGCTCCTCTCCGGTAAGGGCCTCAATCTCCCCGGTGCGAGGATCTTCATGGACCCCGTTACCGATCAGGATCTCGAATTGATGGATTTTGCCCTCAGAGAGGGGATCACCACCTTCAGCATTTCCTTTATCGAGAAGGCGGACGATATCCTCCGGGCACGCGCATTCGCCCGGGGAAAGGGCAGGAAAATCTACCTTGTGGCGAAGATCGAGCGGGCCGCCGCCGTCGAGAATATCGACGAGATCCTCGAGGTGGCCGACGCCGTCATGATCGCCCGCGGTGACCTGGGGGTCGAGATTCCCATCGAAGAGGTCCCGATTGTCCAGAAACAGTTGATCCGGAAGGCCAATCTTTCGTGCCGTCCCGTCATCACGGCGACGCAGATGCTGGAATCCATGATCGACAACACCCGTCCCACCCGGGCGGAGGCAACCGATGTCGCCAATGCCATCCTGGACGGCACTGACGCCGTCATGATGTCCGAGGAGACGGCGATCGGCCAGTATCCCGTCGAGGCCGTGGGGGTGATGGCGCGGATAGCAGTCGCCCTGGAACGGCAGCGGCACACGATACGATCATCCACCTTCCTCCAGGAACGGTTGAAAGGGGACCTGGCCAAGCGCCAGATAACCGTTCCGGACACCGTTTCTCTGAATGTCTCCGAGGCCGTCCGGGCGCTGAACTGTCCCTTCGTCCTGACGGCCACCTCGGGGGGGATGACAGCCCGCCGCGTGTCGAGATTCAAACCTGACTGCTGGATTATCGCCTGCAACAACGATGAACGGATCTGCGATTTTCTCCGCTTTTCGTACGGTGTCTTCCCCATGCTCATGAATACCGGCACCCGGGAGTGGCACCGGAGGCTGATCAGCCTCCTCAAGGGTTCGGGACTTATCCGAAGGGGAGAGCGGGTCATCCTGACTGAGGGGAAATTCTCGGGCACGACGGGGGGGACGGATTCCCTCGGGATTATCACGATTTCCTGAACAGGGGCGAACCATGAACGGCGAGGGAGCAGTGCCTGGGATACTGGTCGGTGATATCGGGGGGACGAAAACGACCCTGGCGGTTGCCCACCCACAACGGAGTCCTCGTGATCTGCTGACTGTCGAAACCTTTCCCAGCGGAGAATTTGCCTCGCTGGAGGAGATCGTTGCGAGATTCCTGGCCGGAAACGATCGGGTATTCGACAGGGCCGTATTCGGTATAGCCGGCCCCGTCAGGGAGGGGAAGGTCAGGACGACGAACCTCCCGTGGATCGTCGAAGAAGAACGGATTGTTGAGTCCTTCGGGTTTTCATCCGTCCGTCTCATCAATGACCTTGAGGCGATGGCCTATGGCGTGCCCCACCTGGGGCCGCCGGATCTGCTGGTGCTCAACCATGGAAAACCTCTGGAGGGAGGAACAATGGCGGTTATCGCACCCGGTACCGGTTTAGGGGAGGCGTTCCTCGTCCGGGACGGCCTGCGCTATCGGCCCCATCCCTCCGAGGGGGGACACGCCGATTTCGCCCCGAAGACCCTTCTGGAGCGGGAACTGTGGGTATATCTGAACGGAACGTTCGGCCACGTCAGTTATGAACGGGTATGCTCGGGTCCGGGTATTTCACATATATACGATTTCCTGAAGGAAAACAGCTACGGCGATGAGCCGTCATGGCTGGCCCAGCAACTGGCGGATGCAGGGGATGCGACCCCGGTTATCACGAGTGCCGCCCTCGACGATACGAGACCGTGCGAACTGTGCGTCAGGGTCCTCGATGAGTTTGTCTCCATCCTGGGAGCGGAGGCGGGAAATCTGGCGCTGAAGGTCCTGGCGATGGGGGGCGTGTACCTGGGCGGCGGCATTGTGCCTCGGATCCTTCCCTTTTTGCGGAAGGCGGTCTTCATGAGATCATTCCGGGACAAGGGGCGGTACACCGATCTCATGGACAGGATACCGGTGTATGCCATCCTGGTTCCCGACGTGGCCCTCCTCGGGGCCGCGTCCGCGGCTTTTGAACAGTGACATTACGGGTAATTCGCACGACGGGTTGAAACATGGCGAAGAGAGCGAAAAGGGCACCGCAGACGGGCATCGTATCATGGACCGCCGGGGCATACGGGGATGCGGTTGAGCGCGGATTGGCCGCACTGAGGAAGGGGCGGATCGTAGAGCGGATCTGGGCGCACGACCATACGGTCTGGAAACCGGAGCCTGCGGAGATAACCAACCGCCTGGGCTGGCTTCGCTCGCCCGGCATCATGTCCGGGAACGTCCAGCGGCTTACGGGACTGGCCGATGCGGTACGCTCCGAGGGGTATGCCCGGCTGGTGGTGCTTGGCATGGGGGGGTCGACCCTGGCGGCCGAGGTCCTGGGGGCGACGTTCGGGAACCGGATCGGGTATCCCGGACTCACCGTGCTCGACAGCACCGATCCCGGGGCGGTCCTGGCATGCGCGCAGCGGGCCGATCCCCGTCGATCGCTCTTTCTTGTCTCGACGAAGTCGGGTACCACCGTAGAAACGCTGTCCTTCTTCAAATTCTTCTACAATCGTGTCGCCGATCTCGTCGGCGCGGAGCGGACGGGTGAGCACTGTATCGCGATTACCGATCCGGGCACCCCTCTGGCGGAACTTGCCGGGCGGCATGGGTTCAGGGCCACTTTTCTCAACGATCCGAATATCGGGGGGCGATATTCCGCCCTCTCCTGTTTCGGCCTGGTGCCGGCAGCGCTCCTCGGTATCAATCTGGATCTGCTGCTGGAGCGGGCCGCGGCCATGTCATCGGATGGAGAGTCGTCCACCGGCGACGCGGCGGTGCTGGGGGCTATCCTTGGAGAACTTGCCCTGGCCGGGAGGGACAAGATGACACTTATTGCATCGCCGGGGATCGAATCCCTCGGGGATTGGGCGGAACAGCTCATCGCCGAGAGTACCGGGAAGGAGGGGAGGGGGATCCTCCCCGTGATCGGTGAACCGCTCGGGCCGCCCGAGGTGTACGGGGACGACCGCCTCTTCGTTCATCTCCGTCTGGAGGGAGACAGCGCACATGAACAGGGACTTGCCAATCTTGAGCGGGCGGGGCACCCGGTGGTTACCATCGACGTGCGTGACCGGTACGATCTCGGCGGCCAATTCTTTCTCTGGGAGATGGCCACGGCCGTTGCCTGCTGGAGGATGGGGGTCAATCCCTTCGATCAGCCGGATGTCGAATCGTCCAAGGCGCTGGCCCGCCGGATGGTAGATGAGTATAAGGAGAAAGGAGGGTTTCCCGAAGAAGCACCCTCTCTGATCGACGGAGATATCTCTGTCTTCGGAGGCCCGGTATCCGGAGGCCCGGTATCCGGAGGGGCCGGGGGTTCCCTGGCCTCGTTCGTCGGGGAGGGGATGGCCGACGGCGCCTATGTCGCGCTCCAGGCGTACCTGCACCCCGGCCCCGAGACCGGCAGGGCTCTGGATCAACTCCGCCTGAGTCTGCGGGACCGGTTCAGGGTTGCCGTGACGGTGGGATATGGGCCCCGATTCCTCCATTCCACGGGACAATTGCACAAGGGGGATGCCGGGAAGGGGCTGTTTGTGCAGGTGACCGCCGAAGACACGGCGGACGTGCCGATCCCCGATAGTCCCGGAGAGCCCGGTTCGTCGATGACCTTCGGCATACTCAAAGAGGCCCAGGCAGCGGGGGACCGCAGGGCGTTGCTGGATGCCGGCAGAAGGGTGATGCGTCTTCACCTGAAGGGCGATATCACCGGGGGACTGACCCGCCTGGCAGGGACGGCGGAGTGAAAGCACGTCCGCCCTCCGGGGGGTCCGCCCGTCTTTTCAGACATCTTCAAAGCGGTTGAGATCAAGATTTTTCCTGGTCTTTCCGGGATCGAATGTCCTCCCGTTCATCGAGATATAGACGCCGGGTGGCAGCAACTGGACCCCGATAACTGCGCATCCGATATTGAATTCCGCGTCGCTCGATCTGAACCGTGCCGGCTCCATCGAACCGGTGAGAACGATGACCTTGTCAGGTACCGATCGGAGCTTCCGGGCGGTCTGCACCATGGTGTCGGTTCCATGTGTGATGACGATGTGGCGACACGTCTCTTTCTGCACCCTGTCCAGGATTACCTGACGCTCCTCTTCGGTGATATCCAGACTGTCCTTCTTCAAGATGGATTCGCAGTCGTACTCGAAAGCGACATGCGCCCCCTCGAGTATCTCTGAGAGGCGCGAATCTCCGATCCGGTAGTCATTCTTCCGGTCGAAGTATATCTTGTCGATTGTGCCTCCGACGGTGAAAAATTTGATCTTCATCATGTGCACCTGTCACGGCGGAAAGGCGTTATTCATCCTGAAGGTCGACAGCCATCTGCACAAGAGGGGCAACCTGGTCGTCCGGCACCCGGCCTCGGACGATGGCTCGGCACACGCCACCCTTGTCCAGGAGGATCACGTTCGCGCTGTCTTCCTCGAGACCCCATGCGTCTCTCAGCGACGCGTCATAGTCGAAAAGGATAATAGTGTCGTATTTTTTTGCCGCTGCGGCGCCGAACGATCGGATGAGCGCGTCCGGTTTCCACGATGCCTTGCAGTCGGCAATCCCGATCCCCTTGAAGGTGGCTTCCTTCAGGATGCCGCTGTTCACCTTCTCCTTGATGGCATCGTTGAAGTGGTCATTCATATCCTTTTCATCGGGATCATTATAGTTGATCAGGAGCACCTTCCCCGCCCAGTCCTGCAGGGTATACGCCCTCCCGTCCGCATCCGGAAACGACCAATCGGTCGCTCTGTATCCCACCTGCAATCCCTCTGCCGCCGTCCCCGAGACCGCCCATAACGATATCAACGCAACAACCACACAAAAGATCTTTTTCATATTGGATTCCTTTCCGATTAGTTAGTGATGCCGCTTCCCATGGAGAGAGGCATGTCCTGTCGACGGATCGTCAGTACCTGATCCTGAACCCAGCGAGGTCGCCCATGGGCGGCTCCTCGATGACCTCCACCCCCGTCACGCTGGAGAGGGCCGGACCCTTGCGGCACCACCCCAGCATCTCGCCCACGGCCGCTTCCTCTCCTTCGAAGACGGCCTCCACCCTCCGGTCTTCCCGGTTGCGCACCCAGCCGGCAAGGCCCATTTTCGAGGCCTGACGCTGGGTCTCCGCCCTGAAAAAGACCCCCTGGACCCTTCCGGAGACGAAGACGTGAACCCTCCGCATCGCTGACGGAGACGAGTCCTGCAGATCGTCGGAATCCAAGCGGTCTTTCATGGCTCCTTACTCCTTACTCCTTACTCCTTACTCCCTGTCCTGTCATCTCCAGAAACGCCTCTTCGTCGAGAATGGCGATCCCCATCTGTCCGGCCTTGTCCAGTTTCGAGCCGGGGGATGCCCCGGCGACGACGTAATCGGTATTCTTGGTGACGGATGATGAGACCGTTCCTCCCATCGATTCAATCACCTCCTTTGCCCTGTTTCTCGAGAATCGCTCGAGCGTTCCGGTGAGGACGAAGGTCTTCCCCGAAAGAGTTCCGGAGGCTGGGGAACGCTCCACCGGACTGACGCCGGCCTTCCTGAGCCGTTCGATGGTCCGGAGGTTGGAGGGTTCCCGGAAGAAGGTCGTGATACTCCCGGCGATCTCGGGACCGATCTCCTTGATGGCGAGCAGATCCTCTTCACCGGCGTTCATGATGGCATCCAGCGTCCCGAACCGGCGTGCCAGCACCTTCGAGACGTGTTCGCCCGTGTGCCTGATCCCCAGAGCGAAGATGAATTTATCCAGGGGCGGGGTCTTGGATCTCTCCAACGACGCCTGGATATTGCCGGCGGATTGCGTCCCCATCCTCTCCAGGTTCGCCAGTTCATCCGCGGTCAGGTAGTACAGGTCGGCGGGGTCTTTGACGATTCCTCTGTCGAGCAGTTGTGCGATCAGTTTCTCTCCCATCCCCTCTATGTCCATGCCGCCCCGGGATACGAAATGTTTGATATGCTCCCTGATCTGCGCCGGGCAATCGAGGTTGATGCACCGGTACGCCGCCTCGCCTTCAAGGCGCACGACCCGGGACCCGCATACCGGGCAGGTTTCCGGAATCCGGAAAGGTGGTTCGCCTTCATGCGCTGAGGGGCCGACCGTCTTGACGATCTCCGGAATGACGTCGCCGGCCCTCTGTACAATGACCGTGTCGCCGATATGGATGTTCTTCCTATTGATTTCGTCCTGATTGTGGAGGGTGGCGCGGCTGACCGTCGCCCCCGCGATGCGGACGGGCTTCATCCGGGCGACGGGGGTCAGGACACCCGTTCTGCCGACCTGGATGATGATGTCTTCGATAACTGTGGTGGCCTGGATCGCGGCGAACTTACAGGCGATGGCCCACCGGGGGCTCCTTGAGACGGCGCCGAGACGGCCCCGGAAATCCATCGAATTGACCTTGATGACGATACCGTCTATCTCGTAGGGGAGTTCTTCGCGCCGGGCGGCCATCTCGCGGTAATAGGCGATGCACTCCTGGATGTTTTCCGCCTTTCTGATGAGAGGATTGACCGGGAATCCCCATCCGGCGAGGATCTCCAGAAACGCATCGTGGGTCTCGAAAGATACCCCCTCGGTAAATCCCATGGCGTAACAGAAGATCGCGAGGGGTCTCTTCGCGGTGATCCGTGAGTCGAGCTGTCTCAGCGAACCGGCCGCCGCGTTGCGGGGGTTCGCAAAGGGGGCTTCCCCCTCGGCCATCCGCTGCCGGTTGAGTCTCCTGAAGGCGTCGATCCCGATGTAGACCTCCCCCCGTATCTCGATCAGGGCAGGGATGCCGTATCCCGCCTCTGAGGCTTGCATTTCCAAGGGTACCGTGCGTATGGTCTTGAGATTCCGGGTGATGTCCTCTCCGACGGTCCCGTCCCCCCGGGTCGAGCCCGATCTGAAGATTCCCCTCTCGTACACCAGGTTGACCCCGATCCCGTCGAGCTTCGGTTCCACCACGTAGGTCACAACATCATGTGTTCCCAGAAGGCGCTTGATCCGCTCGTCGAACGCCAGGATCTCCTCTTCCGACAGGGCGTTGGCAAGGCTCAGCATGGGGGAGAGGTGGGGAATGCTGTCGAATTTGTCGAGGGGGGCGGCTCCTACGCGTTGCGTGGGAGAGGCGCTCAGGTCGATCCGATCGGCAAACCGGCCTTCGAGTTCGACCAACTCGCGCATCAGATGGTCGTATTCCGAGTCGGATATCTCCGGATCGTCGAGCTGGTAGTACCGCCTGTTGTGGTAGTTGATCAGGTCCCGGAGCTCTTCTATTCTCTTCAGGGCGTCCCGCTCTTCCATTATTTTATTCGCTTGAGGTATGGAACATCCGCAGGTGTCTTTTTGCTTCTGGGGCCCGCGTTCTGGCGGTCGATGATCTGTTTGTTGAAGATGCTGTTCTTCACCTTCACCGAGTTGATGATGAAGAAGATGATGGCGGCCCGTTCCCATTCCCTTGTCGAGTCGAACTCTTCCAGCTTGGCCTTGTATTTCTCCCACAGACTGGTGAGGGAAGCCTCGTCGAGGGCCAGAACCTTTTCCGCTATCTCTTCCAGTGTCTTTTCGATCATCGCGGACCTTTTTATCCGTATCGTTTCGGATCAATACTAGTCAGAGGCCGCTCAAATGTCAAACCAAAAGCTCCAAAATAATCCTTGTCTTTTTGGCGGTGATATAATAAAAAATTTGCCAGTACTGGCTATGAAGATAGGTGTAATTTCCGATACTCATCTTACCGCTTCCGACGATAGACTTGAAAAGATCGTAGGGGATCATTTTCAAGATGTCGACGTAATTCTCCATGCCGGGGATATCGTCGACCTGGAGGTTCTCGATGCCTTCGGGGACCGGAAGGTGTATGCCGTGAGCGGGAATATGGACCCGGATCCGGTGCGACAGCTGTTTCCGGAGAAGCGGGTGCTGAAGATCGAGGGGCGGCGCATAGGCCTGATCCATGGATGGGGTTCCCCAAACGGTCTCGAGGAAAAGATACTTCAGGAATTTGAGGACGTCGCGTGCATCGTATACGGGCACACACACCGGGCCGTGAACGAGATGCGGGACGGGGTATTGTTCTTCAACCCCGGTTCACCCACTGATCGGAGGTTCGCAAAACACAATTCGGTGGGGATACTGGAGATCGGAGAGGAGATCGTCGGAACGATCATAGATCTTGATTGAAATGGGACGGTACGAATGGACAGTATCATGGCCCCCGGGAGAATGAAGTATATCAAAGCCGAAAAGCCGGACGGGTGCATCTTCTGCAGGGAATCGACCAGGGAGAAGGAACTCGTACTCTACGAGGGAACGTCCTGCTACATCATGATGAACAAATATCCCTATACCTCCGGCCATCTCTTGGTGATCCCCTTCAGGCATGTCTGTGAGATGGAAGAGATGAGCGCGGAAGAAAAGCTGGAGATGATGGAGCTGACCGCCCTGTGCGTGGAGGTTCTCAAAGAGACCTATGCTCCGGAAGGGTTCAATATCGGCATGAACCTGGGAAGGGTGGCCGGTGCCGGCGTCGATGATCATCTGCATATCCATGTTGTCCCGCGGTGGCTGGGTGACACCAACTTCTCCACGGTCGTGGGAGAGGTCAGGGTGATCCCGGAGGATCTTGTGACGACCCGGGATACGCTGTTATGTTGTTTTGACAAGAGGAAGGAGGGATAACATGAAGCTTCTGTATACCATTATCGTGACACTGGTCGTGCTCTTTATCATTACCTTCTCACTGGCGAATACAGACCCCGTTCATCTCACATATTATGAATTCATAGACGTTGATGTGGCCACGTACCTGCTGATCTTCATATCCTTCGGTGTGGGGATCATCTTTGCCGGCTTTATGGGAATCGTGGAACGGTTCAGGCTTTCCCGGGAGGTTACCCGGCTGAGGCGGGACGTCAAAGAATTGCGGAGAAAGATTCCGGTGGAAAGGGCGCCCGCCGCCCCGGTGACAAGAACCGAAGAAGAGAAGTGGAACGGTTGACAGACCGGAGGGAGGACGCTACCCGCCGCAGTCCGATTCGTCCCCCCTGGCCTTTTCGATCGTGTGCTTCAAGGCGGGGAGAACCACCGCCAGATTCTCCCGGGCCGCTTTGGGGCTTCCCGGCAGATTGATGACCAGAGAGTGCCCCCGTATACCCGCCACGGCTCTCGATATCATGGCATGCGGCGTCTTCTTCATGCTTTCCCCGCGCATCGCCTCCGCCATCCCCGGAAGCTCCCTGTCCAGTATCTCGATGGTTGCATCGGGAGTGACATCCCGGGGACTGACGCCGGTCCCGCCGGTCGTTACCACCACATCCAGCCTTTTTATGTCGGTGTACTCCCGTATCTTCTCCCGTATGATCTCTTTTTCGTCGGGGACTATTTCGTAATCGGTGACCCGGATATCGAGGTCTGCCAGCATGCGGGCAACCTCCCTGCCGCTGACGTCCTCCCTCTGGCCGCGGGAACCTTTGTCACTGACGGTTATGACCCCACCGGTAATCACAAATGCATCCTCATTGAAGGCGAAGGATTATGAGTCCTCTTTCTTCGCTTCGGCGATAACCTTTTCCTGCAGGTGCGCGGGGACCTCCTCATAATGTGAGATCTCATAGGAGAAGGTGCCTCGCCCGCTGGTGATCGATGTGAGGTCAGGCGCGTATGAGAGGATCTCGGCCAGGGGGACCTGCCCCTTGATGACCTGGTTGTTCCCCTCTTTATCCATTCCCAGGACGCGTCCCCGCCTGCTGTTCAGGTCTCCGATCACATCCCCCATGTATTCGTCGGGGATTTCGATACGGATGGTGACGATCGGTTCCAGGAGGGTGGGATGACATTCCTGGAAGCCCTTCTTGAATCCCATGGAGCCGGCTATCTTGAAGGCCATTTCGGATGAATCCACGGTGTGGTAGGAGCCGTCGACGAGGGAGACCTTGACGTCGACGATGGGATATCCGGCCACAATGCCCTCGGCCATCGCCTCAACGATCCCCTTTTCCACCGCCGGTATGTACGTCTTGGGGACGACACCGCCGACGATTGCATCGACAAACTCGAACCCTTCTCCTCTGGGAAGGGGTTCTATCTCCAGCCAGGTGTCACCGTACTGTCCCTTGCCCCCCGACTGTTTCTTGTATTTGCCCTGGACCCGTGTCTTTCCCTTGATGGTTTCGCGGTAGGGGACCTTCGGCTGTTTGAGCTGCACGTCAACGCCGAATTTTCTCTTCAGCTTCTCAACGGTTATATCGATATGCACCTGCCCGATACCGGAAAGGATGGTCTCCCCGGTCTGGGGGTCCCGGTGTATTGCAAGGGTTTGGTCTTCGTCGATCAGCCTGTTGAGCGAGGAGTGCACCTTCTCTTCGTCTCCCTTGTTTTTTGCCTCTACGGCGTAATGAACCACCGGATTGATCAAGGGCACCTTCTCATAGACAATCGGTGCCTTCTGATCGCAGATGGTATCGCCGGTGGATGTCTCCTTCAATTTGGCAAGAGCGGCGATATCTCCGGGGATCAGGGACTCGACCGGGACCTGGGTCTTTCCTTCCAGATAAAAGATGTTCCCGCATTTCTCGCTCAGGTCCTTCGAGACATTGTAGAAGACGGAGTCCGACTTCAAGGTTCCTGAGAAGACCCGGAACAGGGTGAGCTTTCCCGCGTAAGGGTCGGCGATTGTCTTGAATACCATCGCGGAGAAGGGGGCCTTTTCATCGGGCGCCCGCTCCTCTGCCTCCCCGGTCTTGGGCTTGGCGCCGGTAACGGCCCCCCGGTCCAGCGGGGAAGGGAGAAAGTTGACGATGGCGTCCATGAGAGGGGTTATCCCCCTGTTGGTGAGGGCGGAGCCGCATACGACGGGGATCAGGTCCCCCGAGAGTACCCCCCTGCGGAGTCCCTCCCTGATATCGTCTATGGAAAGATCTCCTTCTTCCAGGTACTTGTCCATCAGTGTCTCGTCACACTCGGCTATATCTTCGACCATGGTCTCACGGGCCGCCGCCGCGTCTTCCGCGAGATCTCCCGGGATCTCCTCCTTTTTGGGTTTCCCCTTGGGGTCATCAAAGATCAGGGCCTTCATGTTGATGAGATCGACGAGGCCCTTGAAGGATTCTTCGGAACCAATCGGGAGATAGCATACGGTTGCCTTCCTCCCCAGTTTATCCTGTATGTCTGCCACCGCCTTGGAAAAATTGGCGCGCTCCCGGTCCATCTTGCTGATGTATACCATTCGGGGCAGGGAGAGCTCATCGGCATAGTGCCATACCTTTTCCGTCTGAAACTCGACACTGCCGACGGCGTCCACGACGACCACCACGCTGTCGGCGACACGCATGCTGTACTTGGTATCCATGAAGAAATTGGAGTCGCCGGGGGTATCGACGATGTTTACCCGGTGTTTGTTCCATTCGAAAAAGTTTATTGCCGAGCTGATGGAGATCCGCCTCTTCTGTTCTTCCGGCTCAAAATCGAGGGAAGAGGAGCCGTCATCGACCCTCCCGAGTTTTTCGGATTTTCCGCTGAGGAACAGAAACGACTCGCAGAGTGATGTCTTGCCCGTTCCCCCGTGCCCTGCAATCGCAACATTTCTGAGAGAATTGGAATCGTATTTTGCCATGACACTCCCTTCCTGTAGCTGTCGGTGACATTATAATCCTGAACGACTAGCGTATTCTATCTCGCAAAGTCAAGACAAATTTCTCCCGGTGAGGGGGGGAGAGAGAGGATTTGATTGACCGTGATACCAAAGTATGCTATACATATTTCTTTTTAAGACAGGGTCCGATTTTCATCGGAAGAAGCACGGGAGAGAGAGATGTATATGTTTAAGGTAGGAGACATGGCCGTCTACCCGGCACACGGGGTCGGGGTTATCGAAGCTATAGAAATAAAGGAGGTTATGGGGAACAAGCAGCCCTTCTACGTCATGAAGATCCTGGGTAACAATGCAACGATCATGATACCGCAGGACAGCGCGCAGTTCGTCGGTCTCAGGGATATCATCTCGGAGGACGAGATCCCCATAGTCTACGGTATCCTGAAGGAAAAGAGTGCGGTCGTCGATAAACAGACGTGGAACAAGAGATACAAGGAGTACTGGGAAAAGATCAAGACAGGGTCGGTGTATGAAATCGCGGAGGTGCTGCGCGACCTTTTTACCTTGAAGAGTGACAAGGATCTATCGTTCGGCGAACGAAAGATGATGGATACCGCAAAGAACCTCTTGATACGAGAGATATCGATAGCGGGCGACTGCGAGGAGACCGAGGTAGAGGAAAGCCTGAACGAGATATTCACGGCGTAATTGCGCGCCTTGTTCCTTGAAATAACGACTAATTTTTAGGAGGTGCTGTTTGATTATACGGCTTCTACTTATCGTGGCCTGTTCAGCGACTGGTTATCTCATTGCTTTACAATATTATACATTTCCCCTTTCATTAATAGGCTTGGTATTAGGACTTTTTCTTTCAATCTTTGTAATCCAGACGGAACAGGCCATACGGAAACTTTCATTACGGGTTATATTCGGCGGTGTTATCGGGACGGTCATCGGGCTCTCGATCGCCTTTCTCTTTACCTTCGGCTTGAAATTCATGCCGGGGTTGGAGAAACACGAAATCATACCGTGGGGGTATGTCTATGTCATCGTTACCTTTGTCCTGGGATACCTCGGTCTGGTCCTGGGATCGAAGAAGAGCGAAGATTTCTCTTTTTCCCGATCCGCTCCCGCAAAAGACGTGAGGCAATCGGATTACCGGATACTGGATACCAGCGTCATTATCGACGGGAGGATGGCCGATATATGCGATACCGGTTTCATCGAGGGCACCCTGGTCGTCCCCCGCTTCGTCCTGGATGAACTACAGCTCATCGCCGACTCATCAGATCACATGAAGCGTTCGCGGGGGCGGCGGGGACTGGATATCCTCAACCGGATGCAGAAGAACGACGGGATAAAGATTGAGGTCGTGGATACCGATTTCCCGAAGATAAAGGGGGTCGACTCGAAACTGATCGCTCTTGCCAAGGAAAAGGGGGGCACCATCGTAACCAATGACTACAATCTGAACAAAGTCGCTGAGCTGCAGGGCATAAAGATCCTGAACATCAACGAGCTTGCCAACGCCCTGAAACCTCTTGTTCTGCCCGGTGAATCCATGACCGTCCGGGTTATCAAGGAGGGAAAGGAGGCGGGACAGGGTCTGGCATACCTCGATGACGGTACCATGGTCGTTGTCGACAACGGGACCAGGTATATGGGAAAGAGTGTCGAGGTGGTCGTCACCAGCGTTCTCCAAACGGCGGCGGGGCGGATGATCTTTTCCGGCATGAAAGATGACGAGCGAAGCGGTGCCGCCACCTCAAAGTGAGGCCAGCGGCGCGGTCCGAACGCCCGGAGCTCGTATTGAAACCCGAGAGTGCGGATGCATGGTGCAGGCAGTTGCTATTATCGTCGCCGGCGGTTCCGGAAAACGAATGCTGCATGACCGTCCGAAGCAGTACGTCCCCCTTGCGGGCATCCCCATCTTGGCCCGCAGTCTTATCACCTTCCAGAAGACCCCGTCTGTCGGACGCATCATCCTTGTGGTTCCCGCCGGCGACAGGGAGTATGTCAGAGACGAGATTGTCGACAGGTATCGCATCACCAAGGCACGGCAGATCCAGGAAGGCGGGGAGAAACGGCAGGACTCCGTCGGGAAAGGCCTTGAGATGGTTACCAATGGAGACGACATCGTCCTGATCCATGATGGCGTCAGGCCCTTTGCCACACAGGCGTTGATAGAATCTTCCATCAGTGAAGCCGCCCGGAGCGGAGCGGCAGTCCCGGTCATCCCCTCGGCGGATACCGTCAAGATGATCGATGAAGACGGGGGCGTGCGGCATACGCTCGACAGGGCGGCTCTGCGGCTCGCCCAGACCCCCCAGGCATTCAAGAGGGAGATTATCGTGGAGGCGTTTGAGAGCGCGTGCCGGGAGGGTTTCTGCGGCACGGACGACGCCTCTCTTGTGGAACGCATGGGCGTGCCGGTACGGGCGATCCCGGGCCTGCCGCACAACATCAAGATTACCACACCGGAAGACCTTCTCCTCGGTGAGTTTCTGCTGAAAAGGAGTGAGTCGGGCATATGAGAATCGGTATCGGGTATGACAGCCATCGATTGATCGAAGGGAGGAAGCTGATCCTGGGGGGGGTGGAGATCCCCGCTGAGAGGGGCCTCATCGGTCATTCGGACGCGGATGTCCTCCTGCATGCCCTCTGCGATGCCATACTCGGCGCCATCGGGGAGGGTGACATCGGGGGGCACTTTCCCGACACCGATCCCGCCTACAAAGATATCGCCAGCAGGCAGCTGCTCGTCACGGTCAAAGAACTGGCCGCCCGGAAGGGGTACCTCGTGAACAACGTCGACTCAACCCTGATCCTGGAAAGACCGCGATTGAAGGAACACATCCCCGCAATAGTCGCGAGTATGGCCGATCTTCTCGCCGTGGAGCCGGATCGAATCAACGTCAAGGCCTCGACCAACGAGGGGATGGGCTTTATCGGGCGGGGCGAGGGAATCGCCGCCCTTGCTGTGGTCACCATGAAGGGCCGGGACCGGCGGCGTCCCTGAAAGTCTCTCTTTCCTTCATAAAACAATGTGTTGCAGAGACAAGATGGGGAGTTCCGCCTTGACCGTGCCACCTCGGTGGTATATATCGTCATCGTACCTGATGTCGGCGCCGGTTGGGTGACAACGGAGGAACTGCCCGCGGGGCCAAGGTCCGGCAGGAGTGAGAAATCGACGGGACGAAACGGCATGAGAAATATCATGATTCTCTGCGAGTATGACGGGACTGCCTACCACGGATGGCAGCGGCAGCCCAACGGCGTCGCCGTTCAGGAGGTGCTTGAGGAGAAGATCGGGACCATCACGCAGGAAGAGATACGGCTGACGGCCTCGGGAAGAACGGATGCGGGGGTTCATGCCCTGGGGCAGGTGGCAAACTTCAGGACTGAGTCCGCCATCGGCTGTGAGAATCTCCTGAAAGGTGTCAACAGTCTCCTCCCGGAGGATATCGTCGTCAAGGAGCTCCGGGATGTGGATGACCGGTTTCACGCCCGTTACAGCGCGAAGGGCAAGACATACGTATACCGGATATTCAATAACCCGGTCAGGAGCGCCCTTTACCGGAACTATTCCTGGCACGTCCGCGCCCCTCTTGACCTCAATGCCATGGGGCAGACGGCGAAGATCATCGAGGGGACCCACGATTTTTCTTCTTTCTGCGCCTCCGGGGGGGACGTTGAAGATCACGTGCGGACGGTGACCGTCGCCTCTCTTGAGAGGAAGAACGGCATGATCTCCTTTACGGTGGAGGCGGACGGATTTCTCCGGTATATGGTGCGGAACATCGTCGGCCTGCTTGTCGATGTGGGAAGAGGGGTTGTCACCCCCTCCGCCTTCAGGGAGATCATGGCGGCCGGAGACAGGACCAGGGCCGGTATCACGGCCCCCCCGCAAGGGCTGTTCCTGAAGGAGGTCAGGTATTGATGAAGATACTGGTGTTGGGCCACAAGGGGATGCTGGGGACCGATCTTGTGGCCGATTTTGAGAGGACGTACGATGTGGTCGGTAAGGATATCGACGACTTCAATGTCGCATCTCCTTCCGAGTGCAGCGATCTCATTGGGGAATCAGGTGCGGAAGTGGTCATCAATGCGGCCGCCTATACGAACGTCGACGGGTGTGAGACGGATGAGGGCGGATCCTTTTCCGTGAACGCCGGCGGGGTGAGAAACGTGGCCCTCGCCTGCCGGGAGTCCGGCATCAAGCTGGTCCACTTCAGCACCGACTATGTCTTCGACGGGAGGAAGGGGACGCCGTACGTGGAAGATGACGACTGCAACCCCATCAACGCCTACGGAAGATCCAAGCTGGAGGGAGAAAAATACCTCAGGGAGATCCTGGATGAGTATCTCCTCATCAGGACCGCCTGGCTGTACGGGAGGCATGGGAGGAATTTCGTCACGGCAATCGTTGATAAGGCGAATGAAACGGGGAAGCTGGAGGTGGTGGACGACCAGACCGGCTCTCCCACCTATACGGTGGACCTGGCGGCGGCGGTGCGGGTCCTTGTCGAGGGTGGCCACCGGGGCATCTTCCACGTTACCAACCGGGGGACGTGCACCTGGTACCAGTTTGCCCTCAAGATCCTCGAATATAAGGGTATGAAAGATATCAGCGTTACCCCGATACGATCGACGCAGCTCAAGAGGTCTGCCTCCCGCCCGGCATATTCGGTTCTCAGCTGCAGGAAATTCGCCGATGCCACCCGCCGGGCGATGCGGTTCTGGCAGATAGCCCTCGATGACTATATGACCCGTATCAGCTAGAGGAGGATGATGCATGGCCGCCGCGGACGGAGACAGCCCCCGGAAGGTCCACCCCGTTCCCAACACGGGCCTGGCCCGGGCCTACGTCATCGAGGGAGACGAGGGTCTCATGGCCGTTGATGTGGGGAGCCTCGGGTGCGCACGCGATATTGCCGATTATGTGACTCGTACCCTGGGTCGAAGCATGGCCGACCTGCGGTACATCACCGCCACGCACTTTCACATAGACCATATCGGAGGGATCGGCCGCCTGTTGGAGGTCTGCCCGCCCCGGACGCGGGTCCTGTTTCACTCTGTGGCAGGAGAGTACCTTGCGGGGAAGAGAAAGCTTTCGCTGATCAGAAACTGGTTTGTGGGTCTCCCTCCCGCGACGGTGGTGAGCGCCCGCTCCGTTCGGAGGCTTTCGCACCTCTGTGTGGGCAGCCTGGCGGGGATCCCCCTCCCGTGGATACGGAATATGGTCCGGCTCCCCTTCGGTTCCGACAGGATCGAGTATTTCGGAGAAGAGGGGGGAGGTGGCCTTTCCCTCGGCGACTTTGGTTTCGGGGAATGGAAGGCGCTGCCAACCCCCGGCCATACGGAAGATTCCGTCTGTTTTTTCAACGGCACAACCGGAGAGCTCCTGTCGGGGGACCTGATCATCAATATATCCAAAGAGGGGAGGGGAAGTCTGAACCGGTTTCACTGGAGGAGGGACCGTATGGAAGAGTCGTACGAGTACCTGCGCCGAACGATCGATCCCCTCTTTATCTATCCCGGTCACGGCGAGGTAATAGGCGGGAAGGCCGGCGCCCTCGCCAGGGTCAGGACCTTTGCCGGGGATGCAGCGGCCGGGGGCCGGTAGGAAGGGGAAAACTGTCGTGCAGGGGAAAATAGTCGTCATGCCCGAGGAGCTGTCCAACCGGATAGCCGCCGGGGAGGTGGTCGAGAGGCCCGCCTCTATTGTCAAGGAGCTGATCGAAAACTCCCTCGATGCCGGCGCGACCGATGTCCTCGTGGAGATCGAGGGGGGCGGGAAGCGGTCGATCAGGGTCGTGGACAACGGCAGGGGGATCGATCGTGACGACGTGGCACTCGCCTTCGAACGGCACGCCACGAGCAAGATATATATCTTCGAGGATATCCACCGGATCCTCTCCTTCGGGTTCCGGGGTGAGGCCCTCGCGAGCATTGCCGCTATCTCCAGGATCGAGATGCTGACGAGGCGCACCGGAGCCCCGTCGGGGACGAGGGCGACTGTTCTGGGGGGGAGGATCGAGGAGATTATCGACGCCGGCTGTCCGGTCGGCACGTCGGTCCGGGTCACCGATATCTTCCATTCCACACCGGCACGGAAGAAGTTCATGAAGGGGGATTCGACCGAACAGGCCCACTGCATGGACGCCGTCGTACGACTCGCCCTGTCCAACCCGGAGGTCAAAATACGGGTGGTGGCGAACGGCAGGACCGTCCTCGATGTCCCCACGACGGAGAATCTGTCCGACCGCATAGCGCTGGTCTTCGGGGAGGATTTCAACAGCCATACCTGTGCGGTCGAGGGGCGAAAAGGGAATATAACCCTTCGCGGCATCATCGCCACCCCCGATCATACGCGATCGAACGCAAAGGGGCAGTTCTATTTCGTCAACAACCGCTTCGTACGCGACAAACTTCTGAATCACGCGGTCATAACCGCCTACCGCCGGCTGATAGAGCCCCGGAGGTTCCCGTACGCGATCCTCTTTATCGATATCCCCCCCGGCGATGTAGACATCAATGTTCATCCCTCCAAGATGGAGGTGCGGTTCAAGGATCCTTCCGACATATACGGCCTCATCAGGGAGACCCTGTCGCGCGCCCTGTCGGGGACGCCTGCCCCCCTCCACGGTTTTCAGGAACCGTCTCTTGATACGTACCGGCAGCGGGTCGGAGAGGCGCTCCATCGATACACCCTCCGGTCGGGGGCCGAAAAGCGGATATTCACCCGGGAGACGGCACCGGCCTCCTCCGTTGGAGAAGGCGGGCCCCGGGAACCGGGGGACCTCTTCGGCGAGCCCCTTCCCGCCGCGCCGGAAGAAACAGTCTCCTTTTCCTCCCTGACCTACCTTGGGCAGGTGGCCGATACCTACCTCGTCTTTTCATCGGGCAGCGCCCTCGTCCTGATGGATCAGCACGCCGCCCACGAACGGGTCCTCTTCGAAAAGCTGAAGGCCTCCAGGGGTGGTGAGACCCCTGCCCAGGGCCTCCTGATCCCCGAGGTGATAACCCTCCGGCCCGGACGTCTCGATCTCCTGATGGATGCCGCCGATCTCCTGAAAGATCTCGGGTTCGGCGTGGAGCGGTACGGCGAAGATGCGGCTGTCGTGAAGCAGGTTCCCGCCTTTCTTGCCGGGTGCAGTCTCGAGGCCCTCATAGCCGATGTGGTGGAAGAGATCGATGATACGGGGAAGTCAGAGGACCTGGATGAAACGAGGGACAAACTCCTTGCGGTGATGGCCTGCAGGGGTGCGGTGAAGGCCAATGATGCGCTGACGGTCTCGGAGGTCGCCGCCCTGTGCAAGGACCTCGATGCGATTCCCTTTGCCGCGACCTGTCCCCATGGGAGGCCGCTCTACGCCGTCATCGGGCAGCGGGATCTGGAAAGGATGTTCAAACGACGATGAGGGAAGGGCAGAGATCAGGTGCCGCCCTCCCGCACAAAGGCACGCCGGGAGCCGGGCATTCCAGACCGTTTCTCATAGTTATTACCGGCCCCACCGGTGTGGGGAAGACCGACCTGGCGATCAGGCTCGCCGAGCGGTTCGACGGAGAGATCGTCAGCGCCGACTCGATGCAGGTCTACCGGTACCTGGACATCGGGACCGCGAAACCCTCCCCGGAAGACCGGGCGCGCGTCCCCCACCACCTGATCGATGTCGTCGATCCCGACGGAGAATTCAACGCCGCGCTCTTCGTTGAACAGGCCGGTGTGGCGATCCGCTCCCTCCACGGGAGGGGAAAGAGGGTCTTCGTGGTAGGGGGGACGGGATTGTACCTGGACGCCCTCATCGGCGGCCTCCTGGAGGCCCCCGGCGCCGACGGGACCCTCCGCGACGCCTATCGGGACGAGGCCGTGCGCCACGGGAAGGAATACCTCTATGAACGGCTGAAGCGGATCGATCCGGCGGCTGCCGGGTCGATCCACCCGAATGATCTGGTCAGGACGATCCGGGCCCTCGAGGTTATGGAACGGACCGGACGGTCGATTGCCGCGATCCAGGGGGCGCACCGGTTCGCTGACAGTGCCTATGATTGTGTGAAGATAGGCCTCACGATCGACCGGGATATCCTGTACGGGAGGATCAACGGCAGGGTCGACCGGATGGTGACGGACGGACTCGTGGAAGAGGGGGAACGGCTCCTCGAGATGGGCTATGACGAGGAGACCCTCCCCCTGCAGGCGATGACTTACCGTAACGTGCTTTCCTGTATCAGGGGAGATCTGAGCCGTGAGGATATGGCGAGGGTGATCAAACGCGACACGAGGCACTATGCGAGGCGGCAGCTGACGTGGTTCAGGAGAGACCCTGACATCAAATGGTTTGCCCCGCAGGATGAAAATATGATAAGCAGGGCAGTCGAATCCCGGGTTCCGGGCCTCTGACACCCACGATTCGAAACAAAGACGCGAGAAGGACGTGCTATGGGAAGAGAAGATCTGAGCAAGACGTATGAATCTCGAGATGTTGAAGGGAAGTGGTACCAGCGATGGCTCGACGAAGGGCTGTTTCACGCCCAGGACACCAGCGACAGGGAATCCTTTTCGATCGTGATCCCTCCCCCGAATGTGACGGGGATCCTCCACATCGGTCACGCGCTCAACAACACCCTCCAGGATATTATCGTGCGGTACAAGAGGATGCAGGGATACAACACCCTCTGGATGCCCGGGACCGATCATGCGGGGATCGCCACCCAGAATGTGGTGGAACAGGAGCTGGCCCGTGAGGGGAAGACACGGCATGATGTGGGGAGGGAAAGGTTCATTGAGAAGGTCTGGGAGTGGCGCGAGAAGTACGGAGGCGTCATCATCAACCAGTTGCGCAAGCTGGGGTGTTCCTGCGACTGGGAACGGGAGCGTTTCACCATGGACGAGGGGCTGTCCCGGGCGGTCAGGGAGGTATTCGTCCGGCTCTACAATGACGGCCTCATCTATCAGGATGATTACATCGTCAACTGGTGCCCCCGCTGCCATACGGCCATATCCGACCTCGAGGTCGAATACGAGGAGGAGGCGACCAGCCTGTGGCACATACGGTACCCTTACGCCGACGAGGAGGAGGGGGAGATCATCGTGGCCACCACCCGCCCGGAGACGATGCTGGGCGATACCGCCGTCGCGGTCAACCCCGATGACGAACGGTACGCGGACCTTATCGGCAAGGAGGTGATCCTCCCCATCGTGAACAAGAGGATACCCATCATCGCGGACGAATACGTCTCCAAGGAATTCGGAACCGGCGCGGTGAAGATCACCCCCGCCGCGGACCCCAACGACTTCGCCATGGCGCAGCGCCACAACCTCGACGTGGTCATCATCATGGACGGCGATGCCATCATCAATGAAAACGGGGGCGTCTATCAGGGGCAGAACTGTTACACCTGCAGAAAGAATATCGTGGAGGATCTCAAGGCCGGCGGGTACCTGGTCAAGACGGAGCCCTATTCGCACAATGTGGGCCGCTGCTACCGGTGCAAGACCATCGTGGAGCCCACGATCTCCAAGCAGTGGTTCGTCAAGGTGAAACCCCTGGCACGGACCGCCATCGCCGCGGTCGTAAAGGGGAAGACGCGGATCGTCCCCCCCATGTGGGAGGCGACCTATTTCGACTGGATGGACAACATACGGGACTGGTGCATCTCCCGGCAGATCTGGTGGGGGCACCGGATACCGGTGTGGTATTGCGACGGGTGCGGCACGACGATCGTCGCCACCGAAGATCCCACCTCCTGCCCCGGGTGCGGGGGCAGCTCTCTCAGGCAGGATGAGGACGTCCTGGATACCTGGTTCAGTTCTTCCCTCTGGCCCTTCTCGACCATGGGGTGGCCCGACAAGACGCAGACGCTCGAGACCTTCTATCCCACCTCGCTCCTGATTACCGGCTTCGATATCATCTTCTTCTGGGTTGCCCGGATGATGATGATGGGGCTCTATGTCATGGGAGAGGTCCCCTTCGAGGATGTCTACCTCCATGCCCTGGTGCGCGATGAGCAGGGCGAAAAGATGAGCAAATCCAAGGGGAACAGTGTCGATCCTATTGAAATGATAGAGAGGTACGGGGCGGATGCCATGCGGTTCACCCTTGCGGCCTTTACCGCGCAGGGGAGAGACGTGAAGATGTCCGAGGAGCGGATCAAGGGCTACGGGCACTTCGTCAACAAGATATGGAACACGGCGCGCTTTTCCCTGATGAATCTCGACGGCTATTCCGGCGGGGTCGCGCCGGAAAAGGGGGAATACTCCCTGTGCGACCGGTGGATCAGGGACAGCCTGAACAGTGCGGTGGCGGATGTCAGGCAGTCTCTCGATGAATACCGCTTCAACGACGCGGCGGGAAGGGTCTACCAGTTCTTCTGGCACGAGTTCTGCGACTGGTACCTCGAGCTGATCAAGCCGGCCTTGTACGATAAACAGTCCGAGAAGGAAAAACGCGCCGCGCAGCATACGCTCCTTACCGTCCTGAAGACGGCTCTTCAGCTCCTTCATCCCTTTATGCCCTTCGTTACGGAGGAGATCTGGCAGAGGCTGGCGGAGGATGAAGGGTACATCATGGTGAGCCGCTTCCCCGAACCGGACGCCTCCTTCGAGGATGAAGAGGCCCGCGGCCACATGGACCTCATCAAAAACGTCATCAACAGTATCCGAAATATACGGGGTGTCATGAACATCAGCCCCTCGAAGAAGCTGAAGGCGCTCATCTCCGTTCCGGACAGCGGCGCGCTGTCCACTATGGAGACGGGCAGGGGGTATATCTACGACATCGCGAATCTGGAAGGCCTGGAGATCGAGATCAATGCCCGGGAGCCGAAGGGATCCGCAACGGGGGTCGTCGGGCCCGTCAAGGTGTACGTATTCCTGGAGGGTATCGTGGATGTCGCGGCCGAGAAGGTGCGGCTGGAGGGGGAGATCAGGAAGATCGAAAAGGATCTCGCCTTCGTCTCCAAGAAGCTGGGAAACCGTGATTTCATGGAGAAGGCGTCCCCGGAGGTCGTTGAGAAGGAAGAGAACAAGTTCAGTGCCCTGAAGGAGAAGGGGCGGGTGCTCGAAGACGCCCTGGACCGGCTCCGCAGCATGGGCTGAGGATAGTCATGGATATGGATGCTGATGCCGGCTTGAGAGAACTGATCGAGAGGGCGCTCGACGAGGACATCGGGTCAGGCGACCTGACCACGGCGGCCATCCTGACCGGAACGGAACAGGGCTTCGCTCAGGCGGTCTCCAAGGGGGATACCATCGTTGCCGGTATCGACCTCTTCGGGGAGGTGTTTCGTGTCCTCGACCCCTCCCTGGCCTTTGGGGCCTGTCTCTCGGACGGCGAGGCGGCGGTGAAGGGGGACCTTCTCGCCTCCGTCGCGGGGAACCTGAAGTCCATCCTCATGGCTGAGCGCGTGGCGCTGAATTTTTTTCAGCGCATGTGCGGGATCGCCGCGTTGACGCGCCGGTATGTCGAAGAGGTGGCGGGAACCGGCGTCAGGATACTGGACACGAGAAAGACCACCCCGACCCTCAGGGGTCTCGAAAAGTACGCGGTTACGGCGGGAGGGGGGACAAATCACCGGTTCGGCCTGTACGACGCCGTCATGATCAAGGACAATCACATAACCGCGGCGGGAGGTATTACGCAGGCGGTGCGGAAGGTAAGGGGTTCCGTCCCCGCCGCGATACGGATCGAGGTGGAGACAAGAAACATGGACGAGGTTGCGGAGGCCCTCGGCGCCGGGGCCGATATCATCATGCTGGACAATATGGGAATCCGTGAGATGACGGAGGCGGTCTCCCGTATCGCCGGGAGGGCGCTCATCGAGGCATCGGGAAATATCACCCTGTCGAACGTGAGAGGGGTTGCCCGGACAGGGGTGGACTGGATATCCGTCGGAGCACTGACCCACTCCGCCCCCGCCGCCGACATATCGCTGATTTTCAAGCAGGCGGGAGAGTGAGGAGGGGCGGGTCGCCTCGGGTTTGATGCATCGGGATTTCAATCAAGATACCCTGGAGGGGATCGTTTCCGGCGGTGTGATAGGGCATCGGATCCATTTTTTCGACACCATCGGTTCGACGAATACCCATGCGGCCGTCCTTGCCGCCGCCGGCGCCCCTGAAGGAGAGGCGGTGATCGCCGATTGTCAGACGGCGGGGAGGGGACGGCTCAGGGGGAGGGTGTGGCACTCACCCCCGGGGCGGAACCTGTATACCTCCGTTATCCTGCGCCCCCCCATACCGACCGCATCCGCCCCCGGATTGACCCTTGTGGCCGGGGTGGCTGTGGCCGAACTGCTGGGCGGCTATTGCCCCGTTTCTCTCAAGTGGCCCAACGATGTCCTGGCGGGAGGGAGGAAGATCTCCGGCATCCTGACGGAGATGCGGAGCACAGGGTCTCGGGTGGATTTTGTCGTGGTGGGGATCGGCATCAATGTCAATATGGACCCGGCTGATTTTCGCGAGGAGCTCCGTCCCCTGTCCACATCGCTCAAGGAACAGGCGGCGAAGGAGATCTCGCGCCTCGATCTGACCGCCGGACTGTACCGCCTGCTGGAGAGGTGGTACCGGATCTTCATCGAGGAGGGCCTCAGCCCCGTGAGAGATCGGTGGCTGGAATGCTCGGGGATGGTGGGAAAAACCATCGAGGTTACGGATGGAGACATCCGGCGGAGGGGGCGGTGCCGGGGGATCGATGATGAGGGGATGCTCCTGCTTGTCGATGAGGAGAACAGAACGGTTCCGGTTCGATCGGGGGACGTCGTTATCGCAACGGGGAGGTGATCGGGTATGCTTCTGGTTATCGATGTGGGAAACACAAACACGGTTATCGGCATCTATGAGGGGGACAAGCTCATCAACCACTGGAGGGTTCGCACGGTGGTGGACCATACCATCGACGAATACGGGATGCTGGTGCTCAACCTCTACAAGACCAGCAAGGTCGGTTCGCGATCCATCAGCAACATCATCATATCGTGCGTCGTCCCATCCATGCTGAACATCCTGGAGCCTCTCTGCAAGAAGTATTTTCACCTGGCCCCCCTCATCGTGGGGCCGGGGATCAAGACCGGCATGCCCATATACTACGACAATCCGAGGGAGGTGGGGGCCGACAGGGTCGTCAACGCCGTCGCCGCCCATGAGAAATACGAGGGCGATCTCATCGTCGTCGATTTCGGCACGGCAACCACCTTCGATTATGTCACGAAGAAGGGGGAGTATATGGGCGGCTGCATCGCACCGGGGGTGGTCATATCGAGCGAGGCCCTCTTCAGCCGTGCCTCAAAACTGCCGCCGGTCGAACTGTGCAAACCCCGGCACGTGATCGCCAAGGATACGATAAGCAGCATGCAGGCGGGGATCGTCTTCGGATACGCCGGCCTCGTGGACGGGCTCGTGAACCGCATCAAGGAAGAGGCACAGACGGACCCCACCGTCGTGGCGACGGGCGGGCTGGCGAATATCATAGCCGCTGAAACCAGGACCATTCAGTATGTCGACGAGATGCTGACCCTGGAGGGGCTCAGGATCATCCATTCAAGGAACGTATAGTTCCATCCACTTTTTCAGCGCACCGAGGGAGCGTTCTGCGTACCGTCGCCCCCGCTCCTTCCTGGGCGCCCTGCCCTCAAGGGGGGCAACGAGGCCGAAATTTACGTTCATCGGCTGGAAGGTCTTGTAATCGGCGTTCGTGATATGGTGGAGGAGGGCGCCCAGTGCGGTCGTTTCCGGGGGAGGAGTCATATCCCCGCCGGCGATCAGCCGGCAGACATTGATCCCCGCCATCAGCCCCATCGCCGCCGATTCCACGTACCCCTCGACTCCCGTGATCTGTCCCGCGAAAAAGATGTCGTCGCTGGAACGCAGCTGCAGCGACTTTCGAAGTAGGACAGGGGAATTGATGAAGGTGTTCCGGTGGATGCTCCCGTAGCGGGCGAAGGAGGCCTCTTCGAGCCCCGGGATCATCCTGAGGATCCTCCTCTGCTCCGGCCACGTCATCTTTGTCTGGAATCCCACAATGTTGTAGAGAGTTCCGGCGCGGTTCTCCCGCCTGAGCTGGACCACGCCGTACGGCCGCCTCCCCGTCTTCGGGTCGGTGAGACCCACCGGTTTCATCGGACCGAAGAGGAGGGTCTTCGGGCCTCTCCTCGCCAGGACCTCAATGGGAAGGCACCCCTCGAAACAGTGCCGGTCTTCGAAATCCCTGAGAGGGACCTCCTCCCCGTTTCTCAGTTCCGTCCAGAACCGTTCGTATTCCTCCTGCGTCAGGGGGCAGTTCAGGTAGTCCCCCTCTCCCTGGTTCTCGTACCGTGACGCCCTGAAAACCCGGGTGCGGTCGATCGAATCGGCCTCCACGATGGGGGAGATGGCATCGTAAAAGAAGAGATATGCGCTCCCGGTGAGGGCGGATATCGACTCGGCCAGGGGGTCGGATGTGAGAGGGCCGGTGGCGATGATGACGGTGGAATCACCGGGGATCCGTGTGATCTCTTCCCGCGATATCCTGATGCCGGCGGACGCGATCCGGTCCTCGATGTGCCGCGAAAAGAGGGTTCGGTCCACGGCCAGGGCCTTCCCCGCCGGGACGGCCGTGGCGTCGGCGGCCTCCATGGTGAGGGAGCCCATCATGCGCATCTCCTCTTTCAGGAGGCCGACGGCGTTCTCCGTTGAGGCGGAACGGAATGAGTTGCTGCACACCAGCTCGGCGAGGAGGGGAGAGGTATGGGCGGGTGAAAAACGGGAGGGCTTCATCTCGCAGAGGAGGACGTCGATTCCCCTGTGTGCCATCTGCCACGCGGCCTCGCACCCGGCAAGCCCCCCGCCGACGACTGTCACGGGTTTTCGGCTGCGGTCCTTCATAGCACGCTCCCGCCCTTACTCCTCTCCGGACTCCTTATAGCCGCACCCCTTCGCGGGACATGCCCGCACCGTTCCCCTCCCGCGGGATTGCTTCTCGACCAGGAAGGGGTGGCCGCAGAGGGGGCAGCTCTGCGGTATCGGCCGGTCCCACAGGGCGTAGGTGCAGTCCGGGTAGTTCGAGCACCCGTAAAAGACCTTGCCTCGCTTCGACCGTTTCTCGCAGAGACTTCCCCCGCAGCCCTCGCGGGGGCACGGTACGCCGATATCGAGCGGTTTCGTGTGTCTGCATTCAGGATATCCCGAGCATCCGAGGAAGCGACCGAAGCGGCCCTCCTTGATCACCATCTTTCTGCCGCACGCGTCGCAGGTGATGTCGGTCGACTGTGCCTGTGCCTTGGAGATCGCGCCGTTTTCATCCTGCGCGATGTTCCCGGTGTTCTTGCACTCCGGATAGTTGGAGCAGGCCAGGAATTTTCCGTTCTTCCCCCACTTGATCACCATGGGGCTTCCGCACCTGTCGCAGACGAGATCGGTGGGGGTCTCCTCCCGCTTGATGTTCCGCATCTCTTCGACGGCCCTCTCCAGCTCCGATCTGAAGGGGGTGTAGAAATCCTCCAGGGTCTTGTGCCGCGTCAGTTTTCCCTCCTCGATCATGTCCAGGTGGTCTTCCATCGAGGCGGTGAACTTGACATTCATGATGTTGGGGAAATTCTCGACGAGGAGCTCGTTGACGACGGCCCCCAGTTCCGTCGGGTGAAAGCGTCCTCCTTCGAGTTTGACATAGTTCCTGTTCTGTATCGTGCTGATGATTGCGGCGTAGGTGCTGGGCCTTCCGATTCCCTTCTCCTCCAGCTCCTTGACGAGGGTCGCCTCGGAGAAGCGCGGCGGAGGCTGCGTGAAGCTCTGCTGCGGCTCCAGGGAGAGAAGGGTCAGCTCGTCCCCCTCGGAGACCTCCGGAAGGCGCGACGTCTCGGGACCGGCCGCCGGATCGTCGCCGTTATCCTCTTTATCGGTAGTCTCCGTGTAGACGGCAGTGAACCCGGGGAATTTCATGACGGAACCCTGGGCGCGGAAGAGACAGCGGCCCGCCTGTATGTCGATAGTGGTCTGGTCGAAGAGGGCGGGGTTCATCTGACTGGCGATGAAGCGGTTCCATATCAACTGGTAGAGGCGGAACTCATCACTCTTGAGATACGGCTTGATCGTGTGCGGCGCGTATGCCGTCGCGGTCGGCCGTATCGCCTCATGCGCGTCCTGGGAAGACTTGGAGGACTTGAATACCCGCGCCTTCGAGGGGAGAAACTCTTTCCCGTACACCTCGCCTATATATGCCCGCGCCTCTTCGAGGGCCTCCGCCGCGATCCGGACCGAATCGGTTCGCATGTAAGTGATCAGGCCGACGGGGCCTTCCTCCCCCAGGGATATCCCTTCATAGAGGCGCTGGGCGACGCTCATCGTCTTCTTGGCTGGAAAGCGCAGCCTCCGGGAGGCCTCCTGCTGGAGCTTGCTGGTGGTGAAAGGGGGAGCCGGCGAGCGCTTCGTCTCTTTTTTCTCCACCTTCCGGGCGGTGAAAGGGGCGCCTTTCAATTCTTCGAGAATGTCCCGCGCCTGCGATTCGTTCGTCAGATCAGGCTTCTTGGCGCCTATCTTCGTCAGCCGCGCCTCGAAGGGCGGAGGGGTCTTCCCCTCCAGCAGGGCGGTGATGTTCCAGTATTCCTCGGAGACGAAGGCGCGGATCTCGGCCTCGCGGTCGCAGATGATCCGGACGGCGACCGACTGGACACGCCCCGCGCTCAAGCCCCGCCGCACTTTCTTCCAGAGTATCGGGCTGATCTGGTATCCCACCAGGCGGTCGAGGATCCTCCGGGCCTGCTGGGCCTCGTATTTGTTGACGTTCAGCTCCAGGGGGTTGTGAATCGCCGCGATGACGGTCTTCTTGGTCAGGTCGTTGAAGAGGACCCGGTAGATCTTTTTCTCCCCGTCGATCTCGCCGGCCACGTGCCACGCGATGGCCTCCCCCTCGCGGTCGGGGTCGGGGGCCAGGAGGATGGTGTCCGCCTTCTTCGCCGCCTTTTTCAGCTCGGAGATGACCTTCTTCTTTTCGCTGATAACCTCATAGATAGGCTCGAAATTATTATCGATATCAATTCCCAGCGTCTTTTTTGGGAGGTCCTTGATGTGCCCGACGGAGGCCTTCACCTCGAATTCCGGGCCGAGATACTTCTGGATGGTCTTTACCTTGGTTGGAGACTCAACGATGATCAGTGAGCGGGACATGATTACTCCTTTGCAACGAAATGCTTCCCGGGAAGCTGCGTGGCGTATCCTTTCAGTTCGAGCGACATGAGGAGCCCCAGGAGGTCCTGTACCGGAAGGCCGGTGTCGGCCGCCAGGGCGTCTATATGGATCGGTTTCCTGCCCAGGATCTTGAGGATCGACTGCTCACCGGTCCCGAGGTCGGCGGGTGTCCCGCTGCGCTTCCCCTGGCCGGCCGTGTCCTCCGGTTCGGGGGGAGGGGGCCGGAGATCCACCTGGGGAAGGATCTCCTCCAGTATATCCCGTGTATTCTCGACAAGTTTCGCGCCTTCCCGAATGAGCCGGTGGGTCCCCTTCGTCCCCGGGGAGTCGATGCTCCCCGGCACGGCGAAGACCTCTCTCCCCTGTTCCAGGGCCACCCGCGCCGTGATCAGGGAGCCGCTCTTCTCGCCCGCCTCGACCACGACGACCCCCAGCGAGAGGCCGCTGATGATCCTGTTCCGGACGGGAAAATTGGCGGCCAGGGGCTGCGTGGAGAAGGGAAATTCGGTGATTACGGCGCCGCTTTCCGATATTTTTTCAAACAGTTCTTTGTTCTCAGGCGGATACACGACATCAAGACCGCAACCCAGAACGGCGATGGTCCGTCCCTTTCCCGCGAGCGCCCCGCCGTGGGCGGCGGAGTCGATCCCCCGCGCCATGCCGCTGACGATGGTTATCCCCTCCATGGCGAGCTGTCGGCAGAGCCGCTCCGTTGTGAATCTCCCGTAGGTGCTTGCCATGCGGGAGCCGACCACCGCGAGCGTGATGTCCTGGGGATTGAGGGTTCCCCTGACATACAGGACGGGCGGAAGATCGTATATATCCAGAAGCAGCCGGGGGTACAGCGCCGAACCCGAGGTGATGAAAGAGACGTTCAGACGCTCCGCCGTCTCCATTTCCCCTTCGACCCGCGGCCAGTCGTCAAACCTCTGTATGTTGTGTGCCGTTTTCCGCGTAATGCCGGGCACTTCCTGAAGGGCTGCCGCGGACGCTTCGAAGACGGCGCGTGGGGAACCGAACCTCTCGAGGAGGTTCTTGCATCCGACATTTCCCACGGCATCCACGAACTTCAGGGCAAGCCAGTATTTCAGATCGGTAGGAGTCATGATCGCGTCGATACAAGATTCAGGCGTCAGGGTTTCGGGTTATGGATGATCGCCAGGGCCGGGACTATATATGGTATCTCCGAGGGGTGTCAAGTTTTTTTGGAGTGTCGTTTGCTTGACATAGTCGAGAAGTTATAATAATTTCACTTACGCGGCGCAATACTCCCGGTGCGTGTCCAGGGGGGTTGGTTGCTGCTGTCCGCGATGAAAAGAGGTATGATGACGTTACATTCAAAAGGCATCCGTGCCGCAGCCCTCGCCCTGATCCTGCTCCTTGCGGGTCCGTCTGCGGCCCCCGCCCTGGCGGGGGATTCGATCCTTTCCGTGACGCCCGACAGGGTGGATTTCGGCGTGATGAGAAACACCCAGACCGCGGTCCGCTCGATCGAGATAGGGGGCAGGGGGAGGATAGCGTGGAAGGTCAAGTGGGCGGAACCCTGGCTGACGCTGAATGCCTATTCGGGGGTTGTCGAGGACGATGTACAGGTCGTGTCGGTCACGGCACACCCCCGTGATCTCTCGCTGGGACGCCATCAAACCGAACTGGTGATAGCCACCTCTGCCGGAACCAGAACGATTCCGGTGTCGCTTACCATCCTGCAGGGAGGCGATGCCGCTCCCGGGCCGCAACTGGAAAGGATCATCCTGACATCGCCGACGGCCGCCACGCAGGTCGGCAGGAAGGTGCGCCTGGGCGCCCTCGGCGTGTATTCCGACGATTCGCGAAGGGATATCACGAAAGAGGCGCAATGGGTGTCGGAGAACAGGACGGTGGGCGACTTTGTTGAAAAGGGATTTCTTCTCGGCAGATCTGCGGGAAACGTGCGGGTATTCGCGAAGGAGGGGAGGGTGAAAAGCCCGCCCATGACCGTCCGTGTTGACCCCCTCGATGGTCCCCTTCTGAAGGCGTATCTGTCGAATATCACGCTGGACCATATGGAGAAGAATGCAACGGAGACCCTCTCTCTGTCCCTCAGAAATGCCGGTGCGGGAGACCTGGAATGGGAGGTTGTGAGCCGGGCCTCATGGTTGGTGGTGGAACGGGACGCTCCCCCCGATGGAGCGGACAGGACGATATTGGATGAACGGCGCTCCTGGGGGGCCGGATACAGCGGCCTGAGCGGCACAGGCGCGAAGACGATCAAGATCACCGTGGATACCACGGGTCTCCCGGAGGGGACCTACGAGGGGAGCATCCTGATACGGTCAAACGGAGGTGATGAGGAGATAACCGTTCCGATCACCGTCCTCTCCCTCGCCTCCATATCCCTTACCCCCGTTTCCGTCAAGATGGCGGTGAATGACAGGATGGCGTTCCGGGCGACGGGCATATGGTCGGACGGAAGCAGGACCGATCTTTCCAGCGGTTCGGGCGGCAGATGGGTCCTCTCCGACCCCTCGGTCGGGTTCTTCCTGCGCAGGCGGCCCGTCTTTATCGCCGGTACGGCCGGACGGGTCGAGATCAGGAGGGTGAAAGGGAACGTGAGCAGCAATGCGGCCATCGTCGATGTCGAGGAGGCACCCGCCGCCCCTGTCCTGCTGGTATCGTCCCATGAAGTTGATTTCGGCACCATCGGCCCCGGCGAGATCTCGAAGGGCGACGTCTTCCTCAAGAATGTCGGAGGGGAGGAACTGGTGTGGGAGGCGCACGGGATGGAAGGGTGGAGCACTCCCGAAGGCGTCACCCTTTCAGGGACGGCGGGACGGTCCGGGCGCCGCCTCCGCCTCTCGGTCGAGTCCGTGGCCGAAGACAAAACGTACATGGTCGGACCCCTTACCGTTCGGATACGTCTCGATGCCGGCCACAGTTCCGTATTCTATGAAAAAATTCTGTTCTCAGGTACCTATAGGGAAGAGCTGAAGTTACACTTCAACGGCGGAGAGCGCTCGTTATTCCTGAAATTTGCCGTGGCGGAGCAGGGCTCGCGCCCCAGCATGGAGATATACCCTCTCGGGATAGACCTCGGCAGCCTTCCGGCGTCCGATACGGCGGTGAAAAAGATCGAGCTGCGAAATGTCGGGAAGAGCGTCCTGAAATGGAACGCAGTCCTGCAGGGGAACAGGAGGGCGTTCCGGGGGGTGACGCTTGAAAAAGGGCGATACGTTTCATTCGCCGATCAGACCGTTTCCGGGAAGAACCGCTACACCATACCGGAGCGCCTGAGAGACCGGGTTGCAATCTCCGGTGAATGGGCCGCCGGAAAGAGGGGGTATCCCTCCAGCACCGGGGAGGGGACCACGTTCCGGTATGCCTTCTCCGGAAGCGGGATAGCCGTATTCCTCTGGAAGGATCTCTACGGAGGAACGGTCGATGTGTTTGTCGACGGCCGGATGGTCGGCGAGGTGGACTGCGCCTTCGGGGAGAGGAAGAGGATAGAATTCCCGGCGGCGGAGAATCTCGCGGAGGGAGAGACCCACCTCCTTGTCCTCGTGGCGCGGGGGGGGGTCGTGGAGATCGAAGGCGTGCGTGTGTACACCGCAAGTCTCATGGAGGGCAGGAAGGGATGGATAGGGATATCTCCCGAGCGGGGGACCACGACCAACGAGGTGGACTACATCACGGTATCGGTTGCCCCGGAAGGATTGCCCGCCGGCTCGTACAGCGAGAACATCATCTTTTACTCCGACGAAGGGATGGATGTTGTTGAAGTATCGCTTGATGTTACAAGCGCCAGTCCTTTGGAATTCATAGATATATATCGATATGCAAAAGGGGCGGAAATCCTGATGTCGCCCGAAGATGAGCAGGGAGAGCTCCAGGCCCGGGGGTACCGGAAGGAAGGGCCGGTCTTCAGGCTCTTCCGGAAGGGGACCTCGGGGACCGCGGAATTTTTCCAGTGGCATAACGCATCGAAGGGAACCTACTTTTACTCGTACAACCGGTCGGGCTGGAAACGTTCCCTCAAGGGGTACGTCTTCGACGGGCCGATCGGAAATATCGCGACCTTGAAGCTTCCCCATACCAGGGACCTGTACCGGTGGTACAACCCCAGGACGGAGGCGTACTTCTACACGACGGACCCCAAGGGCGAAGATCAGGAGAAGAAAGGGTACATCTACGACGGGATCGCCGGATATGTCAGATAACGCCGCCTCCGGTGTTTTGTCTTGACAAATACAGGTAAAGTGACTACAAGAACCTTCTTTTTCGAACAGTGCGCCAGTAGCTCAGCTGGATAGAGCAACGGACTTCTAATCCGTAGGTCCCGGGTTCGAATCCCTGCTGGCGTACCATATAGATCCGTGGTGGGTGTAGCTCAGCTGGTTAGAGTGCCTGGTTGTGGCCCAGGAGGTCGAGGGTTCAAATCCCTTCACTCACCCCAATCTTAATCCGTTACAGCAACGGATTCTCTCGCTCCGGCGGGCGCCTGCCCGCCGGAGCTTTTTTATGATCTCGGGTCTTCTCAGCGCTGGCTGAATCGCCGCCCCAGCATGGCCCCGGCGATGTTGACCCGCTGCATCTGCACGGTTCCCCCGGCGACCGGCCACCCCCGGCTGTCGCGGAGCATCCGCTCAACGGGGTACTCCGTCGAGTAGCCGTATCCCCCGAAGACCTGGAGGGCCATGTCGGTCACCTCCTTGCCGATCTCGTTGGCGAAGCACTTGGCGACGGACGATTCGTAGATGGACGGGATCCCCAGGCCGGCGTTGACGGCGGCCCGGTAGATGAGGAGCCGCGCGGCCTCCACCTTCATGGCCATATCGGCCAGGAGGAACTGGACCCCCTGGAACTCGCAGATGAGTTTCCCGAAGGCCTTGCGTTCCTGGGCGTACTGTTTTGCCGCTTCCAGGGCGCCCCAGGCGATCCCCAGGGACATGGTGGCGTTGCCGCAGCGCTCCACGTCGAAGGCCTGCATCAGGAAGGCGAAGCCGCCTTCGGGGACGATCAGATTCTCCTTCGGGACGATGCAGTCTTCGAAGATGAGATCGCAGCTCGGCGTGCCGCGGAGACCCATGAACGTTTCCTGTTTGCCGAAGGTGAAGCCGGGCGAGCCCTTTTCCACGACGATCCCCCCGATCCCCTTGGCCCCCTTGGCATCGCTCATCCGGACATAGACCATGTAATAATCCGAGTAGCCGCCCCCGGTGATGAAGCGCTTCTGCCCGTTGATCACGTAATGGTCCCCCTCGAGGACGGCGCGGGTGGTCAGGTCCGTCAGGGCCGAACCGGCCTCGGGCTCCGTCATCGCCACGGCCATCAGTTTCTCGCCCCTGCAGGCGGCGGGGATGAAGCGCTCCTTCTGTTCCTCCGTGCCGAACAGTTCGACAACGCGGATCGGGCCGACGCTGGTTTCGAAGACGGGCATGGCGGCGATGGGGCTGACCCGGGCCAGTTCTTCCATAGCCAGTACGGCGTCGAAGGCCGTCAGACCGGCGCCCCCGTACTGTTCGGGGAGCGTGATCCCCAGGAGCCCCATGTCAAGATATTGGGACAGGATGGAGTGATCAAGGATCGCACCTTTCTGATCCCATTCCTCTACCAGGGGGGCCAGGCGCTCATCGGCAAAATCGTGCACCGATTGTTTGAACATCCGCTGCTCATCGCTTAATTGAAAATCCACGGGACACTCTCCTTTGCGGTAAGAATTTTGGTACAGCGCCGTATCGACACTATATAAAATCTATATAGATCCGCACGTTAAGTCAACAAAATTATCGCCCCAATCTTCTCCGGTCTGATGGTAAAAAATCCCTTGACATTCATATGTTATCTCCTATACTTGGTCTGTGTTCATTCAAACGGCAGCCTTTACAATCTCACGGTGAAACCGGTCACCGACGGAAAACAGGGGGGGAGAATGGAATCCACATACAGGTTCGAGGAGAAGAAGATCGGTCCGGCAACGATCAGGGTATACGCCGGTCGGCCGCAGACGGTTTTCGAGATGTTTCATAAAACGGTGGATACCTGGCCCGGGCGGGAGGCCGTCAAGTGCGGGGATATCTGCCTCACCTACGCCGATCTGTACAGCCGCGTGGACGCGCTGGCCGCCTTTCTGAAGAACGACTGCGGCGTGAAAAAGGGGGACCGCGTGGCGGTCTTCCTCCCCAACAACGACATCTTTCCCACGGCCTTTCTTGCCATATCGAAGATCGGCGCCGTATCCGTCGTCCTCAACACCCGCCTGACCAAGCCGGAGCTGGCGTATCAGCTTGAACTCACCACACCCGTGGCCGCCGTCGTCGACAGCGCGACGTGGAACAAAGAACTGGACGAACTGGTCCCCCGCACGGTGGAGAGCGCCTCCCTCGCCGACCTCTGGGAGAAGAACGCAACCTGCCTGCCCGCAGAGGGAACCGAAGAGGATGTCCATACCATCCTGTTCACCTCCGGGACGACGGGGAAGCCCAAGGGGGTGCGGATCGTCCAGCGCAACTTCATCCACAGCGCCATCCGCCTGGAGCAGTACATGGAGATGCTGGGCGTGGGCGACGCGGAGAAAGGGGGAAAAACCCTGATCGTCGCCCCCCTCTTTCACGTCATGGCCCTCCAGGAACAGCTCATGGCCTGCCTGCGGATGGGGAACACCGTCGTGATGATGGCCGCCCTGAGCATCGAGGCCTTCCTCAAGATTGTGCAGAACGAGGGGGTCAATTTCCTCGTCGGCTCCCCGGCCATCTACCGGATTCTCCTCGGATCGGAAGACGTGAAGAACTATGACCTGGGCTCCGTCCGGCTCGTCGGCTTCGGCGCGGCGCCCATGTCGCCGGACCTGATGGGCGAGATGCAGAAGGCCTTCGTCAACGCCAAATTCTTCAACGGCTTCGGCCTGACCGAGGCCTCCGTATCCCTCGCCGCGATCGACAAGGAATGCATGGAACACCCCACCTCCATCGGGCACCCGAGCCTCGGCTGCGAGGCGAAGATCGTCGATGAGAAGATGAACGAGGTCCCGCAGGGGACCGTGGGCGAGATCGCCATCAGGGGGCCCAACGTGGCGGCGGGTTATTACGAGAACCCGGAGGCTACGAAGAAATCCTTCAGGGACGGCTGGTTCCTGACGGGCGACCTGGGCCGGCTGGGCGACGACGGCTTCTTCTACGTGGCCAGCCGGAAGAAGGACATGATCAACCGCGGCGGCGAGAACGTCTACCCCGTCGAGGTGGAAAACGCCATCTACCTGCACCCGAAGGTGATGGAAGCGGCCGTCTACGGCGTCCCCGACCCCGTCATGGGGGAGAAGGTGGCCGCCGCCGTCGTGGCCGTCCCCGGAACGGAGCCGACCGTCGAGGAGATCAAGGAATTCTGCGCCGACAAACTCGCGAAATACAAGATCCCCGAATACATCCAGTTCACGCCGTTCCTCCCCAAAAACGCCGGAGGGAAGGTGATCAAGGAACAACTGCCGAAGGAGTTTTAAAGAATAGGAGGGTGTCCCTCATTCTTCCTAATTCTTAACGCAACAGGATACACTTTAGCGTGAACGCTCCAATTGATTTTGTTGAGAGAGAGCATGGGTGCAACCCGTAAACCAAGATGCTTTGTTGCCATGGCGTTTGATTACGATGATACGGACGCTCTGTATGATACTGCAATTTTGCCCGTCTTGAAGGCAAATAATATCGTTCCAGTAATCATCAACCGGAGAGAAGACAATCGTGATATTAACCAACAGATCATTGAACAACTCAATGTCTGTGACTTCTGCATCGCTGATCTCACATACACAAGACCCTCAGTGTACTTCGAAGCAGGCTTTGCCCAAAGAGCCGTTGAAGTCATCTACACTGTGAGGGCGGACCATCTTAGAAAGGACCAACCCGATAACCTCCGTGTTCATTTCGATCTCCGAATGAAACCGTTGATTAAATGGACGAGTCCTAGTGATAGAACATTTCCCGAACGGCTTCAACGCAGAATTAGGGGCACCGTCTTACGCAGGTGGAACAAAACCCAGAAGGAAAAAATTAAAAGACAGCAACAACAATCCAATTTCGCGCATATTCCTCTCGACACGCGAATTGCCAAGCTCCGCAGTGGGGTGATTTCGACCATCCTCAAGCTCGGTTTCTCAAACTGGATTTCACTCGTCGGTCCTTACGCATTGCCAGAAGGGATCCCATCCCCTCAAAAATTGCCACAGCTAATCGAGCCTTACTGGATCCTCGGGAAAAGGCAAGAAAACGAAACCCTTCGTGTTGTCTCCGTTCGTATTGAGGAGTCGCTCACCCTCAAGAAGCTCCGTTCGGAGTTCGGAAATAGATTAGTTGGCTCGTCCCTTACCCCACATCTTAATGGCCACAGGATGGTTCAAGAACAAAGCACCGTGGACCAGACCATTGAGCACCACATACTTGGCAGTATCCGGCCTGTGCCACAGTCAAGAATCATGTCAGCAATGCCTTCCCTGAGTTGGGACCCAACAAAAGCGTGTTATAGGACAGTTATAGATTGGCAGTTCAAAAGCCGTCGCCAAGAGAGCGAGAGATGGGTGGAGGTAGTCCTATTGGTCACCCGTATTGTTTATGTACATTTTATTGATAACATAAAATCCCTGCCTGAGTTTCAAGAACGATTGAACGCTGTTATTGAACAAATTAAAGAAAAGAAAATTAAGGATACCCCTGATAAGTAATGTTAAGGGGAAAGCGGGGAAATAAGCAAAAAAAGGGAATAGATTTGTTTTCGTTGGTCGGCGCATAGCGCATCCCAAATATCAGAGGCATTTCCCCATTTCTTTTTTGCCCACCCCATCTTTTCCTCGAAAACAGGAAAGTATCCCTCATTATAGAAGATGGGAGAGGCCGCAGCCTCCCCCATCCATGGACATACTCAATCTGGGGACATCTTACCTATTTTCTTGACTTACCGTTCTTACAGGGATGTGGAATTAAGCACATCTCCCTGTTCCCAGTCTCAAGGATAGATTAGTAGTGGTATCTCAGTTGAGCGATATGAATTGCGTCTTCGGTGACTTTATAGACGAATCTGTGCTCGTCTGTGATCCGCCTGGACCAGTAGCCGGAAAGGGCGTGCTTGAGCGGTTCGGGTTTGCCGATACCTTCAAAAGGGGTGCGTTTTGTCTCCTCGATGATGGTATTGATGCGGCGGAAAATCGCCTTATCGGTCTGTTGCCAGTAGAGGTAATCGTCCCAGGCGTGGTCGGAGAAGATGAGCTTCACTCCATGAGCTCCTTTTCGGTCCCCCGGCCGTTTTCGAGCTGAGCAATGGATTCGATCAGCCGTCTCGTGTTTTCCGGCGACCGAAGCAGATAGGCCGTCTCTTCGAGGGCCTCATAGTCCTCGAGAGACATGATGACCACCGATTCCGATGATTTCCGCGTGACAATCACCGGGTCCCGGTCTCTGCACACCTTTTCCATTGTTTTCGCAAGGTTCTGCCGTGCCGCCGTGTAGGTTATCGCGTCCATTTTGGCACCTCCTGTACAGCATATTGTACATATTATGGGCGGATTGTCAATGCGATTTTACGGGAAGGCGGGGCAGGGCGGGTGTTCTGAACAACCATTATAGAGCTTTGCATATTGTCATTTCGAGGAGTGTAGTGACGAGAAATCTTAAAGGATCAGATTTTTCAAGATTTCACCCTGACGGGTACTATAGCTCCCTTCGGTCGAAATGACAGGAGAGTCGGTCGAAATGACAAGTTGCTGCATGTGTGCAAAGCTCTGCATTGGTGGACGTGAGAGGCTTCAGCCCCCCACGTCCATAACCATGTTTGTGTTTATGCCTGCGCCACGGCCCCGTTCCTCTTTTTCGCCTGCGCCATCACCGCGATACCCGCGAGAGCCGCGATTATACACAGGACGATGTACAGGGCGAAGGCCATGTGGTAGCTCTTCGTGTAGTCGTAGATGAACCCAGAGAGGGGCACGCCCACGGCCGTCCCCAGCGTCGTAAAGATGTTCAGGAACCCGTAGATGACGGCGAAGTGCTTCTGCCCGAGGACGCGGGCGATCATCAGCGGCGGCAGAGACAAATCAGGAGACACCGTATTTTTTATTTTCTTGACTACTGCATCTACAGGTATAATCTGCTCTCTTATGGTAAGAACAGCGCGAGTAGTGGCTCCGGGTTTCTCACACCACATAAGCCAATGTGGAAATTGCCGGCAAAATACTTTCTTTAATTACACAAGGGAAAAATCAGGGATATCCAAAGGCATGAACAGACGGGTCGGCGATTTGGCAGTGTAAGTTTTGTCGAAGGTCTGGAGAAGGTTCTTGGTTGCCTTCTTGAAACCGAAGAAGGCGGGACGAAAGCCGAAGGATACAAATAAATAGGCGTATGGTATCCCCTTGCGGCTTAAGAGTGTTCGTCAGGAGGAAGGAGGTGCCTGAATGAGTGCGCAGAGTTCAGATGCAAGGAGGGCGAAACACATCAAGGGGATTCAGCGTATGGCGGCGATCGTGTGTGTTATGCTGTTTGTTCTGGTCGGTTGTGGTCAGAGCGAGGAATCCGTGGAACTTACAACGAACCAGGCCAAACTCGCCAGGATTGCTGTGGAGGCCGCTGATGGAAAAGTCCGCAATGACGCTGTAGAGAAGCTCACCGATCAAGCCGCGTTGGCGAAAGTCGCCGTAGAGGCCGCAGATTGGAAGGTCCGCTGGAGCGCCGCGATGAAACTCACTGATCAGGATGTGCTGGCGAAGGTCGCCGCAAGAGACGAGCAGTGGGCGGTCCGTCGTATCGCTGTGGTAAAGCTTACCGATCAGGCCGCGCTGGCGAAAGTCGCCGTGGAAGCTGAGGATTATGATATCCGCCACGCCGCAGCGAAGAAGCTCACCGACCAGGTTGCGCTGGCGAAAGTCGCCGTGGAGGCCAGGGATGATGATGTTCGCCACGCCGCTGTGGAGAACCTCACCGACCAGACTGTGCTGGCAAAGGTAGGGATGTGGGTAAAGCCGGAATTGACCCGGAAGGTAACCGATCAAGCCCTGTTGGCGAAGATCGCCGTGGAGGCCAGGGATTATGATATCCGCCACGCCGCCGTGAAGAAGCTTACCGATCAGACCCTTCTGGCGAAGATCGCCATGGAGGGCCAGGATCATGATGTTCGCTGGGCCGCCGTGGAGAAACTGACCGACCGGACTGTGCTGGCGAAGATGGGGATGTGGGTAAAGCCGGAATTGACCAGGAAGGTAACCGATCAAGCCCTGTTGGCGAAGATCGCCATGGAGGCCAGGGATGATGATGTTCGCCAAGCCGCTGTGGAGAACCTCACCGACCAGGCCGTGCTGGCGAGGTTCGCTGTTGAGGGCAGGGATCAAGCTATCCGCCAAGCCGCCGTTGAGAGACTCACCGACCAAGCCGTATTGGAGAGAATAGCTGTTGAGGACGGGGATGATGATATTCGCCAAGCCGCCGTGGGGAAGCTCACTAACCAAGCCGTGCTGGCGAAGGTTGCCATAGAAGACGGGAATAGTGATATCCGTGAAGCCGCCGTGGAGAAGCTTACCGACCAGGCCGTATTGGCAAGAGTTGCCCTGGGGGATGTGGATGGCGATGTCCGTCGTGCCGCCGTGGAGAAGCTTACCGACCAGGCCGTGCTGGCGAAGATCGCCGTGGAGGATGTGGATTTGGACGTTCGTGTCGCGGCCATCGGTAGAGTGACCGATCAGGCATTCCTCCGCCAATGGGCGGAGACAGATCCTCAAGCGGCGATCCGGCAAGCTGCGGTGGCGCGGATAGAAGACGACGGGTTTTTGGTTCAACGGCTGCCGAAGGAGACTTCTGCCTCTGTGCGCACCGTTATTATCGAGACGCTGCACAAGAAAGAGTCGCTGCGAGAAGTCGCACTCACGGCCTACCACCAACAGGACCGTAAACTGGCCTTGCAGCTATTAAGAAAGGTTTTTAGGGATCCTGCGTCCGATGTGGCAACGACTCACGCGGCGCTGGCACGCAGAGTAAAAGCCTTGGCTGCCGAAACCAACAACGAAAAGTTGCTGATGCTGGCGCTGGAAGGCGAGTTTGACGTTCTTCGCAACTCTGCCGCCCGACGGCTGAGCGATCAGACCGCGCTGGAACAAGCCGCCTCGCGCGCTGACAACCGGGAGGTGCTGAAAATCCTGCTGGTGAAGCTAGAGGACAGGGCCATGCTGAGCCGGCTTGCTAAAACTGCGGAGGACAGGGCTATGCGTCTGGCAGCAGCGCAGAAGGCCGATGTGAAATCGTGGACGGAAATATTCACCGACGCCACCGCTATAGGTGCCACCGTGCAGATGCTCGGCGACGCGCTGGCCGCCGTATCGCTCTTTCCTGAGGTGCAGCCTGACGCCGTGAATGGTGTACAAGAAGCGTGCTTGAACCTGATCCGGCGCGGTGACGAAACGCGCATTCCGGAGATGGTGGATTTGCTTGAAGGTTACGGGGACAAAAGTTTGGCCGAGGATTACCTCAACTGCGGCCAGCCGGATCTCGATGCCGAGGGCCGAGAATGGGCGTACCGGCACGGATATTCTGTTGGCGTCGGTGCTGGGTCACACCGCGCCACCTGGGGTAGCGACCAATGAACAAAAGAAATTAGGGACACTTCCCCATTTTTTTGACCACCCAAACTTTCCCTCGAAAACAGAAAAGCATCCCTCGTTATGAAGATGGGGGAGGCCGCGGCCTCCCCCATCCAGACCATGTCTATGCCGAGGCCTGCGCCACGGCCCCGTTTGATTTTCTTGCTTTTGTCATCACCGCGATACCCGCGAGGGCCGCGATGATACACAGGACGATGTACAGGGCGAAGGCCATGTGGTAGCTCTTCGTCCAGTCGTAGATGAACCCGGAGAGGGGCACGCCCACGGCCGTCCCCAGCGTCGTGAAGATGTTCAGGAACCCGTAGATGACGGCGAAGTGCTTCTGTCCCAGGACGCGTGCCGTCATCAGCGGCGGCATGACGGTCCGGACGGCGATGGAGAAGCCGAAGAGGACGTTGAAGGCGATCGCCACCCACATAAAATATGAGCCGTACAGGAGGGCGATGGAGACCATGAGGCCCACCATGCACACCAGGTAGCTCTTCAGGAGCCCCAGCCGGTCGGCGAGGCCGCCCACCAGGACCTTCCCCACGATAAGCATGGCCATGTGCAGGGACATGAGCGCCGCCGCCGTGGTGGAGGAGAACCCGATATCGGTGAGGTAGGGGACGATGTGGTGGAGGACGCCCATGTTGGCGATGGCGATCAGAAGGATCAGGGCGGCCAGCAGCCAGAATGCGCTGCCGCGGAAGGCCTGTGTCGCCGTCACGCCCCCCTGTTCCTCCGTGGTCTGCCGGGCGAGCGCCTCTTCACCGCCGTACGGGAGGAGGTTCTTGTCGGCGGGCTTGGCGCTCACGATGAAGAGGGCGGTCGGGATGGTGAGGATGCCGATGACGATACCGGATATCAGATACGTGGTCTGCCATCCATAGTTGATTATGAGCCAGTTTGTCAGGGGGTTGAAGATCATACCGCCGACGCCCGTGGCGGCGAAGACGATCCCCATGGCCAGCCCCCGCTTCTCGATGAACCAGTTCGTGATCATCATGGAGACGGGGATGATGTGGGAGCCCGCGCTCCCGATCCCCAGGAAGAGGGCGAGGATGTAGAACTGCGTGAGCGTCCGGCACTGTGAGAAGAGGGTGAAGCTCAGGGCCATCATCGCGGTGGAGACGGTCATGACGAGGCGGATGCTGTAGCGCTCCAGGAGCTTGCCCATGACCGGGGCCATCACCATCATGGCGAGGGCGGCGATGGTAAAGTAGAGCGTGAATCCGCCCCGGGTGAAGCCCATGGATTCCGAGACGGGCTTGATGAATATCCCCATGGAATTCATGATAATGCCGATACCGGCAAAGTTCAGAAAGAACGATCCGATAACGATCCACCATCCGTAGAACATCTTATGATTTGAATTCATCGGTTCCCCCCTGTTGTAATGGTAGTAGCACGTATCAATCTTGATGCTCTTGTAAAGAGTCAGAACCAGCGAATGTGTCATTTCGACCAACGGGAGAAATCTTATATTTTTAATGTGTTGCAGATCAAAGATTTCTCACATTCGTTCGAAATGACAGAACGGGTTGTTACGCAAAGGTCTTGTGGTATTACATATCAAACCTTCTTTATCTCGTTGCGCGCCTCTCTCATGTCCGCGGCCAGATCCGGTCGGCCTCTTCCGCCAGGCCGATCGATTCGAGCCTGCCGCGGGACGGGATGCCTTTGACCGGATCGTATTCCATGAGCTCGTAGAAGCCGTCCTTCATCTCGTCGAACCGTATCTCGATCCCCTCGGCGTCGCCGTCGCGGGCGGGCTCCTTGAGCCGGGGGGTGAGGTCGTCATCCGAGGCGCCGAATCCGAGGAGGTAATTGATGCAGCGCTTCAGGTGAAACCCCCGCCACCCCGCCTCCATCATCCTGCCGATATCGTACCCGTACCCGGCCGCGGCATTGATCAGTTCGACGATCTCCGGCAGGGTCAGCGACCGGTCGGCAAACTGGCAGAGGCACGCGCTGTTTTCGATGGTGCCGATGGCGGCGGCCAGGATCGCGGTCTCCGCCTTCTTTTCGTGGGTGAGGGGTTCGAGGTCGAACTCGAACCCGACCTCGGGGTAGTCGCACGCCCCCGTTTCCATGAAGTGCATCGCCGTCTGGACGTGGCAGGCGCCGCGGGGACTCACCGCGTACGCCAGGGCGTGGCCGTGGCCGCCGCGCGGGTCGTGCATCGGCGCCTCCAAGCCCTTGCTCTGCGCGGTGTACTCGATCGAGCCGCCTCCAATGGCTTGCGCCGCGGCGGCGCTCCCCATGGACAGGAGTTTCCCCAGTCTGCCTTCCCGGGCCCCCATCAGGGGGAGGACCGTGTGCACCACTGTCTCCATGTCGCCCCACCGGAGCGGGATCCCGCCGGTCTGTTCGTCGGTGAGGTCTCCTCTTTCGTAGGCCTCCATCGCCCAGGCGATCGTGGAGCCGGCGCTGATCGTGTCCATACCGAGATCGTTGCATACCCTCCCGGCCTTGCAGACGGCGGCCAGGTCAGACGAATCCATGAGGGACCCGAAGGCGGCCACGGTTTCGTACTCCGGCCCCGGTCCCTCGGGGAGGGCGAAGGGTCCCTCGTCGATTTGGACGATCCTCTTGCAGGCCACCACGCAGTAGGCGCAGGTGGCGGTCTTCTTCAGGAACCGATCCGACAGGGTGCTCCCCGTGAGGGCGTCGGCCATCTCCTCGTTGAAATTGGAGGTCCAGTTCCGTATGGGGACGTCCCCCTCATACATGTGGCCCTCCAGGTTCCCGGAGGTTCCGAAGTCGTGGAGCACCTGGGAGATGATGTATTCCTTGATGCGGGGGTTGAGCTCCCTGGTGAGCGCCCTGATCCGTTCCGGATCGGCGGGGGAGAGGTCCCCCGTCTTCGATTGCACCACCAGGGCCTTCAGGTTCTTCGATCCCATGACGGCGCCCATGCCGCACCGCCCGAAGGCGTGGTGGGCCTCGTTGAGGACGCAGGCGAAGGGGACCATCTTCTCGCCCGCGGGTCCGATCACGAGGGCGGTCGATTTCTTTCCGTAGGTCTCCTGCAGGGCTTCGGTGCTCTCCAGGATGCCTGTGCCCCAGAGTGACCGGGCGTCTTCGATGGTGACGGTGTCTTTGCCGATCAGCAGGAGTGACGGTTTTTCAGCCTTTCCCGAGATGACCAGGCCGTCGAAGCCCGCCAGCCTGAGGGCGGGGGGAAACCAGCCGCCGCAGGAGGATTCGGCGAGTCCTCCGGTCAGGGGGGAGCGGGCGGTGGCGTTCATCCGGCTCGCGCCGGAGAGCTTGATCCCGGTCAGGGGCCCGTTCATCAGGATGAAGAGCGCCTCGGGGGAGAGGGGATCGGCGGAAAAATCCGCCCGGTCCCAGAAGACCCTGGCCGCCAAGCCGCTCCCGCCCATGAAGCGCCGGTACGCCTCCTCGGGGAGGCGCAGGGTCTCCACCGTCCCAGTCGTAAGGTTGATATCGGCGATCTTGCCCGTATTGCTGCTCATGTCACTGTTCCCGGTCGTATATGAGGAGTGTCAATGCACCAGTTTCTTCACCATGGCCAGCTTCTTCGCGTCGTAGGGCGCGTACCGCATCTTCAGGTCGATCCATGTCGCCTTTTTCAGAATCGATTTCCGATGGGAGAAGGCCTCGAAGGAGGCCCTGCCGTGATAGCTGCCCATACCGCTGTTGCCCACCCCTCCGAAGGGGAGGTTCGGATTGCCGGCGTGGATGAGGGTGTCGTTGACGCTCCCCCCGCCGGATGAGGTCCTGGAGAGGACCTCGTTCTGGACAGCGCTGCTCTCGCTGAAGAGATAAAGTGCCAGCGGCTTGGGACGCGCGTTGACGAATCCGATCGCCTCGTCGATCGACGAATACGTCATCACGGGTAAAATCGGCCCGAATATCTCCTCCTGCATCACCGCGGAGTCGGGCGGGACGTCGGTCAGGATGGTGGGCGCGATATAGCGGTCGGCGGGATCGCACTGCCCGCCGAGGTAGACGTGCTGATTATCCAGAAGCCCCACCAGCCGCTCGTACTGCTGTTTGTTGATGATGCGGCCGTAATCGGGGCTTTCCGCGGGATTGTCGCCGTACAGGTCCCGTATGGCGCCCTTCAGGGCCTCCAGAAAGCGATCCTTGACGGCGGCGTGCACCAGCAGGTAATCGGGGCAGATGCAGGTCTGGCCGGCGTTGACGAGCTTGCCCCACGCGATGCGCCTGGCGGCGATGGGGATGTCGGCATCCTCGTGCACGATGCAGGGGCTCTTGCCCCCCAGTTCCAGGGTGACGGGCGTCAGGTGTTTCGCCGCGGTCTCCATGACGATCCTGCCGAGGGGCGGGCTCCCCGTTAAAAAGATCGTATCGTACCGCTGTTCGAGGAGGGCGCCGATGACGTCCCGGCCCCCGGTGAACACGGAGATGTACTCACGGGGGAAGGTTCCGGTGATGAGCTCCCCGATGACCGCGGTCGTCGCCTCGGAATAGTGCGCCGGTTTCAGGACCGCGCAGTTACCCGCGGCGATGGCCCCCACCAGCGGGGCCATGAGGAGCTGGAACGGGTAGTTCCACGGCGCGATGATCAGCGCCAGCCCGTACGGCTCCCGCAGGATGAAACTCTTTCCCGGAAGGGCCTTGAGACCGGTCCCCACCTTCTCCGGCCGGGCCCATTTCTTCAGGTTCTTGATGTGGAGGTGCAGCTCTTCGTATACCCCTCCCACCTCGATCAGGTATCCCTCGAACTCCGACTTTCGCAGGTCGTGACGCAGGGCGTCCAGTATCTTCCGTTCCTTTTCCTGGATCGCGGCCTTCAGCTTTTTCAGCATCTCGATCCTGAAGTCCAGATCCTTTGTCCGGTGCGAGCCGAAAAAATCCCTCTGTGCCTTCAGAACCTCTTCGATGTCCTCCCTCATGGTCATCCCTCCGGGCTGCGGCGTTTCACTTTTAAAAAGTGTGTTATTTCTTGGTGACGATCAGGTCTTCGCGTCCCATCTCCTGCAGCGCCACCGGGAAGAGGCGGAAGGCCGGTTTGATCACCGGCAGCAGCTTCAGCATGGCCGTCACCTTCCCGCCCTGCTTGATGATCCCCTTGGTGACGCCGGCGATCGGGTTCTCCAGGCCGTGCCAGAAACGGTGGGAGTGATCGGCCGGCTGCTTGGACCAGACGTCCTCCTTGAGGTCGCAGGGCCCCAGGTAGAAGGTGCCGTAGTACCCCTCTTTCTGAGGCGGATTTTTCAGGTCGATGGTGATCTCCGCATCGGGGTCGGTATACATGAATTTGATAATGATCCCCGACTTCGCCATCTTCGTGCCGATCTTCGGGTCCTGGAGCACCCGGTCCAGGAAATAGCCGTATATCTCGTAGAGATCGTCCGCGTCCTTGTAGTACTGGCTCATATCATTCTCCTTTGATGTGGTTTGTTATGCTGCGGAAATACCGGAAGATTCCGGTACTCTAACCAATGATACGATTGCTCACCGCCGGGCGTCGTTCAGGTCCTTCCCCGGCAGGAGCGTGCAGTCCAGGAAACGCTCGTCATACACGGCCCCGATCAGGAGCCGGTCCTCCCACGCGGCGGCCGCGCTGGACCCGGACAGCTCGCTCCCGTCGTTCAGGTAGACCCGCGAGACGTCGTATCCTCCCCCTCCCAGCGGCCGGATGCGCACCACCTCGGACGGCGAGAGGGCCGCGGGGTCCTTCGAATGGGCGACGAAGGAGAGGAGCTTCGCATGGCAGCCGGCCCAGATCGAGCCGTCCGCAGCCACGTCCAGGTTGTCGACACCGGTGCCGAGGGCGACGCTCTTCTTCTCCGTCAGTTCGCCGGTCTCGGGATTGCGCGCGTAGACGTGGACCTTTCGCCCCACCGTTGCGCCCACATAGAGGGTCGCTCCGTCCGGGCTCAGGGCGATGCCGTTGGCGTAGGCGATCCCGCCCGCGGCCTTTCTGAACCGGTTTCCGTCGTAGTACAGGACATACGAAAGGGGGAGCTGGAGGTAGTTCTCGAACTTCTTGCCCACGACCGAGGTGGCCCCGTGGTCGATGCTCACGTAGAACTGGCGCGGCCCCACGCCGAGGACGTCGTTCGGGCTCGACAGTTCGGCGCCCGCGATGGTGTCGCGGTGAAAGAGCTTGCCGTCCTCATAGGAGAAGATCTCGATCGTGCTCGACCCGGTGGACTCGAAGAAGTGGCTGTCCTGCCCCATGTTGACGGTAAAGAGAAACGTGGCGCCGTCGGGGGCGTGGTACAGGTGTATGCCGTGGGGGGTGAAGGGGCCCTCGAAATCGGTCTCCACCAATGCGGGCTTCGCGCCGGGATCGGTAAGCGAATAGGCGATGATCCCCGCGTTGTGCGCCTCTCCCGCGATGGCGGCCCTGCGGTCGGTGAAGGAGATGAGCGCCGTTCCGCTGTCGCGGTCGATGACGATATCCTCGGGGCCCGGGAAGCCTGTCACCTGTCTGCAGTCGTACAGCGAGAACGGCTCGATGGATTTGAACTGTCCCGCGTTCCAGAGCGTCTTCACCGCGAGAAGCCCGAGCACCAGGATCAGACCCGCGATGATACCAAGAATGATCTTTACTTGTTTCATTATCCCCCCCTCGGCCCCATCGTATGCGGGCCTGTACCGTTATCATTCACGCGAGTTCCTGAACGCAGTCTTTCCCTTCCCCTGGACGATCGCCGCCGGGCCTTCGTTCAGTGCAATTCGAATTCGGTCCTGCTGATGATCTCTTCCTGGGCGATCTCACTGAGGCCGATGAACTCCGCCGAATAGCCGCTGACCCGGACGAAGAGGTCGCGGTGTTTCTCCGGGTGCCGCTGGGCCTCCCTGAGGGTCGCCGAATCCACCATGTTGAACTGCACCTGCGTGCCGCCGCCCTTGAAATAGGTATCGATCAATGCCGCGAGGCTCTCCGTGCCGATCTTCTTGCCCTGGAAGCGCATGTTCAGGTTGGCGCCGTTGAAGACCCGCTCCACCGGGAGCTTGATCACGGAGTTCATGATCGCGGTCGGGCCCGATGCGGCGTTTCCCGTCGTCGGCGTGACGCCGTTTCCGAGGACGTCCCCGGCGAAGCGGCCGTCGGGCGTGGCGCCGGTAAAGGCCCCCATCGTGATGTGAAAGCCGACGGAAAAGATCCCCGGCCAGAAGGTGCCCCCCCGGAAGTTACGGTGCTCGGACAGGACGTCGCAGTAGTGGTCGACCACCCGCGCGGCCATGGCGTCCACATCGTCGTTATCGTTCCCGTATTTCGGAACGCGGTTCAGGAAAAAGGCACGCTTGTCCTCGGCGTCCTGCCAATCCTCGGACAGCCATTCGGCCAGGTCGGCCATGGTAAAGCGCCCGTCGTCGAAGACCGTCTTCTTCACCGCGTAGAGACTGTCCACGATGTTGGCAAATCCCATGAGCTGCACGCCCGTGGAGTTGTAGACCGCGCCCCCCCTGGTCAGGTCCAGCCCCTTCTCCAGGCAGCCCTCGATCATCGATGACGCGAAGGGGGAGGGGACCATTGCGGCGATCACGCCGTCAAGGACGGCCATCCCCCGGACCATCTGGTTGATGAAATGACGCATCTGGCGGTCGTAGGCGTTCCAGACGTCGTCGAAGGTTTCGAATTCCGCGGGGTCTCCCGACTCGATGCCGCTGGGATAGCCGAAGATGTTGTCGATCCCGTTGGAGAGGGCCAGCTCGACGCATTTGATGCCGTTGAACTGTACCGCGAAGGTGGACCCGAAGGTCTTTCCCTGCGCGTTCGGCTCCAGGCAGCCCACCACGCCGTAATCACGCGCGTCTTCCACTGTGTGGCCCGCGCTCACGAGCGACCGGATGATGGCCTCGTCATTGAACAGGTGCATCAGGACACCGTCGCGGTCGTAGTCAACGGCCCGGCGCATCAGCTCCGCGGGACAGTCGGGGGAGATCCTGACGCCGAAATTGGGCTGGACGGTCCGCACGTCGGCGTAGGCGTCCAGGGCGATATAGCTCATCTCGTTGGTGGCGTCTTTCCCGTCGGGCCCCACGCCGCCCACGGTGACGTTCTGCGTCGTCTTCCCCTCGGTCCCCTCGCCGCCCGGGATGAAGGCCTCTTCGAGGACGTTCCAGATCTCGTTCGTCTTGATGAAGAGCAGGGCCACCAGTTCCCGGGCCTTTTCCGGGGAGGTCCGGTGTGCCTTCAGGTCCTTACGGTAGTATGGATAGAGGATCTGGTCGATCCGGCCCAGCGAGATGGAATTTCCCCCCGATTCGATCTGGGCGACCAGGTGGATGAAATAAAGGCTCTGGACCGCCTCGTGGAGTGTCTCGGCGGGGTGTTCTGGAACGCGGTCGCAGACGCGGGCGATCTCCCGGAGCTCGGCCGCCCGGTCGGCGTCGTCCTCCGCAGCGGCCATGGCCAGCGCAAGCTCGCTGTAGCGCCGGGCGAAGGAGATAACGGCGTTGCAGGAGCGGATCACGGCATCATAGAAAAGGCCTTGTTCTCTGTCCTGTTCCTCCGGAGAGAGTGCCGCCAGTTTCTTCTCAGCGTCCGCGATGACGCCGCGCAGCCCGCGGGAGAGGACGCGGGGGTGGTTCATGGTGAAATGGCCGATCCCGTACGTGATTTCGAGCATCATGGTGAAGATGTACTTGTCCATATCGGCCAGGATGTCGTCCGGCATCAGCTCCTGCATGCGCTCTTCCACGGTCTTCCCCTTCCAGAAGGGGAGGATCTTTTCGGCCAGCTCGTCCTTTTCAGCCTGGGTGATCAGTGCCCGCTGCAGGACCCGATTATCGAAATTCTCCAGATCCCCCTCGATCCAGAGCGACTTGTTCTCGGGGAACAGGGGCGCGCCCTTGAGCTTGGACGTGCGGCACCCGACGATGATCTCGTCGTCCCGGATGATGACGCTGATGTTCTTCAGGATATGTTCGAAGGTGAGGCTCATCCTCGTCAGGGGATGACGGTCCCGGTGGAGCATCATCGCCTCGGTGAGATACCGGGCGCGCTCGATGCAGACCTCCTGGGGCGCCTCGATGATCCTCCAGCGGAGCCTCTCGACGCGGGACTGCGCCGGGGTTTGGCGGAGCGCCTGTTGTGTACCCATGGTATGCCTCCTT
>ENA-ORXD01000102-ORXD01000102.1-sediment-metagenome-genome-assembly--contig:-NODE-102-length-142356-cov-4.458529_pt1 | contig 142356 bp, 117 predicted proteins | sample MGYA00237862_ERZ511471 | MGnify/ENA metagenome assembly ERZ511471
TGCTGCCCACCCCGGCCTGTCCTTACCGGAAAACCGAGTGGTTCATTGAGGGAACACAACCGCTGGAGGAGGATAATCTCTACCGCCTGGTGGAACTGGATTCAGCATCCGGCAGCCTGGCAGGCAGTGCCACCCCACCAGAACAGCGCGTTACAGCAACAGCCCTCGATCTGCCGCCGCAAGCCGAGCGATGGGCGCGCGCTCAGGGGCTACTGCTGGTAAAAGACCTGGCCACCCCGGATACTTCCCCGGACCTGGCAGAAGACCAACCGGGAACGGAGCCATCCCTGCGCCTGCTTTCTCCGGCTCCCAATTCCATCTACCATCTGGCGCCCGGGCTGCCCGCCGAAACCCAACAGATCCATCTGACTGCCGCGAGCAATATCAGCCTGCGCCAGGTGGCCCTATGGGTGGATGGGGAACAGATTGCCCTGCTTGACCAGCCCCCCTATGAGTCCTGGTGGGCGCTGGAACCAGGCCGGCATGAAGCCTGGGCCGAAGCGATCCTGATCAGCGGAGAACGCCTGGCCAGCGAGCGGATTTCCTTTGAGGTCAAGTGATCCGGTTTGTGTGACAGGTTTGATAAAAACAGACACAACTGGCCAACAGCTATCAGGCCCAAAAGACCGGTTCATGGCAGTACCAATTAACGGTATCCAACGCTCGACAAAAAACACTGCTTCCGAACAAGATTACGGAAGCAGTGTTGGATCAGCTGGCCAGGTTATGGGGTTACTTCAAACAGGCTGCCTTCCCCGCGTCCATACACATCCGGGAAGTAAAACTCCTGGGCGGTTGGGGGGATGGTCTGGAAAGTTCCCAGGGTGCTGGCCCGGGCCAGATAGGTGTACACATAGGTTCCGGCCGGCAGATAATCGGTAGAAAGCACCACCTTCTCATCCCGCAGCTCAACATGGCTGAAATACCACCAGCCCCACCCTTGACGGGACATCTCCGCCCAATCATATACCTCTGGCAGCTCTCCTTGCGGGCTGGTCTTCAATGAGGCATCAATCGCTTCCAGACCGGCCGGCAGCGGGTCTTCCACCAGCAGGTAATGCACACTCTGCGGTACCACAATCGTCAGCCTTCCTCGCACAAGATCCCCTTGCCGGGCTGTGGTAATGGGTGTTTTGCTGTCCTCCAGCGTGTAATAGCGCCGTGATATGATGATCCCCTGGTCCAGCGCACCCACCTCTGCCACCGGCAGGTGAACATTAAGGTTCGCGGTGTAATACAGGCTGCCGGGTCCTTCGGTGCGGGCGATCACCAGGCGGTTAACCCGGTCAGAGAGCATATCCGCCACTGCCACCTGCAGCGTCTGCGTTTCTTCCAGCGTCGCAGAAGAAGCCTGACCCTCGCCAATTTTCGCATCGTTCAACTGGACAGCATAGCCGTAATCCGCCTCCAGCTCGCCGCTTCTCACCATCCAATCCGTCAAAGCCATCAACGTCCAGGCAGTTTCCTGCGTGCTGGCCCAACGACCGCCCACCCGGTTGCGCATCAGCCAGCGTACCGCGCTGGCGTTAAGCGGGTTATCCGGATCCAGTTCAAGCATCGCGGCCAGCACGATGGCCGTGGTGCGGGTATCGCTGTTCCAGTTCCAATAATCCACCTCGTTTTCTTCCCAATGCACGCCGCTGGCAGAAAGGTTGGCTGAATCCACCAGACTGCCAGTCAGATTCTTCAGGCGCACGTCTTCCGGATCGATCCAATACAGGGTTTGTGCCAGGTAAGCCCGGGCGTACAGCGGCAGGGACTGCCAATCGTCATACAGGGTCACCGTCCGGCTCACTTCCGGGCTGCCGGTGCGTGCCAGCACATACAGGATAAAGCTGAGCGTATTCCGCCCATGATCCGCGTAAGTTGTTTCCTCCACCATCACACGGGGCTGCGCCCGCAAATAAGACAGTCCCCGCTTTAGCACCTCAGTGTTGACCTCATAATCCGCCTGCTGGGCTTCATAAAGCCCCAGCACCACATAGGCAGAAGTAAGTCGCTGGCTTTCTCCGCCGCTCCACCAACCCCAGCCGCCATCGCTGTTCTGGGTATTGTACAGCCGCTGCAAGGCGGTGTTGACCTGAACTTTCAACTCCGCTTCCAGATCCGCGTCCGCCAGCCCCGCCGCCCGCATGGCACGCGTGGTGAACACATTGGGCAAGAAGCGCGAAACAGTCTGCTCGATACATTCATAAGGATACTGCTCCAGATAAGTCAAACCGGAGCGCATCCCGGCAGCCAGAGAGGGTTCAATCAATACTTCAAGGTTTCCCTGAGTCACTTCCATTTCCGCCGGAAGCTGGATGGCTTCCGTGCGGGCGCCGCCGGCAGTCAGCTCCCCGGAGGTCCCCACAGTTTCGGGGGCTTCATAGCGGTAAACCGGGATGCCCTGACCTTCCAGCGTTCCCAGTGTGGGCCGACTGGCGTCCTGGTAGCCGTCGCTCTGCGCGCTGAAGACCAGGTCCACCCGCTCGGCATCTTCCAGCACGGCGATATTCCAGGAGACATAAGCCTGCTGTCCGGTAGGAATTTCCACCTCCCGAACCGCTTTGCTGTCCACCAGCTCCAACCCTTCAGCATCCAGTTCCACGATCACCGCCAGATCCTGACCAGTGTTGTTGTGGACGGCTGTTCCAATCACAGCCCGGTCGCCTGCCACAAAGAAGCGCGGAGTCTGCGGCCGGACCAAAAGCGGTTTGGTGCTCACCAGGTCTGTGGTGGTCTGTCCCACCCTGGTATCCAGGGTAACCGCCCGGGCATCCATCCGCCAAGTTGTCAGGTTATCGGGCAGTTTCGCCGTCACGCTGGCCTTTCCATCCGCGCCGGTCACAACGCCAGCTTCCCAGTATGCGGTATCCGGAAAGTCCTGCCGCACCCGGGGCACTCCCATGTACCCTTCGCCCTTGCCTCCTCCGCTGCCCCCGCCTTTTCCATCACTGATCTGCTCCTCAAGCTTTGCGTTGTAGTCTTCAACGCTGTTGGTGATCGGCACCGCGGTGCGCACCCCCAACCCGCGCTGGGCGTAGAAATAATCCAGCATCGGGACCGTATTGGGCCCGCTCAATGCCAACGCGGACAGATCGGTAAGACCCAGTGAAACTTCTGCTTCTACAGGCTGGCCGTCATTGCGGCTGACCTGGATGTGATAGGTAACCTGCTCACCCGGGCCAGCCGATTCGCGATCCGGCGACACCACTACCTGAAGCTGCTGTTCCTCTGTCGAAACGTTCACCGCTGCCATACCCATCTTGAAGTTGGGACGCGGGTTGGTCTCATCCACCCCTTTGACCACCAGCACCGAGACATACACCGTCGGGGCCATATCGCTGGTCACCGACAGGCTGTAAATGGTGCTGTTGCGGGTCAGTTCCAGCACTTCCTGGTGGCGGATCAAACCGCGTTCAACCGTTACCAGCGCGTAAGAACTGCCCTGGAAAGGCGAAGCGATCAGGATCTCGGCCTGGTCGCCGGGCTGGTACGAGTCCCGGTCAACTACAAGTTGGAAGGTGCGGTCATTGGATTGCTGCCAGGAGATATACTCATTTCCGGACACCCACATATAAGCTGTCGCGCTAGTCTTGTTACCAGCCGGGTCATAAGCGGTCACCAGCGCACGGTAAACCCCGCCTTTTTCCGGCACAAAGCTCACCATAGCACGGCCTTCTTCATCCGTCTCAATCCCACTGAAACTGGTTACAGGGATGTTTCTGACCGAGCTAACCCAGCGCAGCGTACCGCGCGAGTCCTGTTCCTGGACACTGAACCATTGTTGTTCGCTTACGGCTACATCCAGCCTCTGGGCAGCTACCGGGCTGCTGTCCCAATCCACAGCGACCAGCTCAAAAGACTGCTCTTCACCCGCTCGCCCCACATACTGCGCCGGACGGAGACCTGCGTACACTGTGCTGCGGTGGGCAATAATTTGCGCCTGCCCGCTGACCGCGCTTCCGGCCAGATCGGTAACGGTGATCTCCACCCCCGCCCGCATGCTGGCCGCCGAAGTGGATTGGCCTGCCGGAAGAGACAGCTCCAGCCGCCCGTTTTCATCGGTTACGCCGCTGCCCTCTGAGATCTGCCGCTCTGCCTGTTCCACCGGCATCACGCCCGCTCCATTGTAACGTTCTGAGTCATCATAAAAACTGTAATTTCCCAGATCACCGGTCGGGATGAACTGGTAAGGCTCGGCATAAACACTGTAGTCTACCTCAGCTCCTGAAAGCGCTCCGCCTGAATAATATTGCGCGGAAACTGCCGCATTAAACTGCTCACCCACCAGCACATTGGCTGGCGAAGCGCTCACATCCACGATGAACTCCGGCTTGCGGTACTCAGCCACGGTAAAATTCACCGCGCCAATCGTGGTCTTACTGCCGGGGAAGCGTACTTGAATGGAATATGCCCCCAGCGCGGCCCCGCTGTCCAGCACCAGTTTCCCGTCAAACGAGCCATAATCCGAGAGCGGGAGCTTCTCTTTGTAAATCTCCTCCTCATAGCTGGATATGATCACTTCCACTTCTCTGATGCGCTGCGGCGGGAGTTGGTACGCCAGATCGTTCTCCATCCGCACAATCCCTTTGAAATAAACCGGCTGGTCCGGGCGGTAGAGCGGGCGGTCAGTGTAAACATAAGCCGTGGCTTCCGCGGGACGGCTGTAATACTGGTCCCAGATGCCAAAATCCCAGGCAGACACCCCACTGGACCAGCTGCTGCTGGCAAAGGCGAAATGCCGCTGGTCTTCACTGATGGCGTAAAGAGTAGGATTTTGCGCTTCGCTGATTTCTGGTAATTCAAACAGGAAAAGACCGTCTTTGTCTGTTTTTCCACCGGCAACTTCTTGTTTCACGCTGTCCAATACTTTGACCGGAGCGTTCCCAACCGGTTCTCCGCTGGTCAGGTTGGTGAGCCACAGTAAAGCGTCGCCATGCGAGGTCTTGAAGGTCAGGTTGTCTGTCGCCACCATAAGCGGGCGTCCATCCAGGAACTTGCCTTTTCCCTCATAAACCACATCCGGAGTGTCCATTGTCAGGAAATACACTCCGCCCGGCAAGGGACCGCCATCTTTACCGGTCAGAAGTATGCTTTTTTGCACCGTTTCATTCAGCGGCGCTTCGCTCAATTCTTCGTACTTCCAGACAATATCCTTCTCTGGTGGGCTGTAAATACTGTAATTGACATTTTGCTGCACAAAACTGATAAAAGTTTCCGTTGAAATCCGGTACAGGGTGAACTGCGCCGAGCCAATATTGGTATAACTGAAATAAAACTCCTGCGGCCCATCCTGCCGGTAAAGCGCCTGGTAAGGCATGTCCAGATAGATCCAGGGCTGCACCGCGGCTGTGGCAAAGGTGACCACGCTGCCCTGGTTGATGGCATTGCCGTAAATATCCCGCATGCCCGCTCTCAGGCTGACCTGGTATTGGGTGGAAGGCTCAAGCCCATAGAAGTTCATCGTGTTCTGCCACTCATCGTAATACCAGCTCAGACCTTCAACCGGTGGAGAGAAGATCACCCGGTTGGGAATGGTATCAATTTCCATTGGAGAAGCAAATTGGATCTGAAAATCCTGGCTGCCCGCGGTGAAGGATTGGTTGTTTGGTCCGGCGAACAGGATGGCCGGGGGATAAATAGTATTAAAAGACAGGGATACATCTGCCGCCAGTTTCCCGCCATCAGATGCTTCTGCCTGCCGGGAGATGGAAAAAGTGTAACTGTTGCCCATCTGCAGGTAGCGCAGCGGTACGAGAGTCAGGATCTGGTTATCAGCCGACCATTTAAACCGCAGCGGGATGGGCTGGCCATCCGGAGCCGTAAGAGACAGAGCCCCTGGCATGCTGTCACGCTTCATTGGTTGGCGGAAAGTGGTCCGGATCTCCGGCAATAAAGACACATTGCCCGGAAAATAGGGTTGTTCCAGGGTAATGGTATCCTGTCCGATCTGCACTTCAGCCACGCTGGGGGCAAGCGTGGTGAATTCCCAGCGGTAGGTCTCTGACAGCGCAGAATCCGGACTGGCGAGCGCGTCATTCAGGCCTGCTGGAATGGAAACCGTGTAGCGCGTGCCGCTCAGCAGCGGCACGTCTGGCTGGAAGACATACACCGAGGTGTTGACCCATTCCCCTTTCCCAGGCGTTGGCGGTTCAATCTCCAACGGTTGGACCAGGTCAGGCTGTTCCTCGCTGATTCCCAAAGCTACCACCGGACGGTTAAAGATAACTGTGATCTGGCTGGTAGGCTGCACCTGGTCCGCGCCATCCACCGGGAAGACCTGACCGACCTGCAAAGGGGTAATGGTATGGACGTGGAAGGTGAAAGCTTCTTCTAATGAGAGACCGTCCTCTGAGGAAGCCTCCTGGCCAACAGTGACTTTGTAATTGTTGGCTGGCTCAAGGGGTTGGTCAGGCTTGAAGCGCAAGGTTTTACCCTGGTCTGTCCAGGTGATACTCCCCTGAACGGTCTCCCCATCCGGGCCAACAACCTGTAAGGCATCTGCGGTTGTGCTGGAATCCATATTCTGGTCAAAAGAAACTTGGATCTCGCCGCTCAAAGCCGCGTCTTCCCCCATGCCAGGATGGTAACCGGTCACCACCGGCCCCAGGGTCAGTGGCGCGGACAGCAGCGATTCAAGTGCTTCGTCCGGCTCGCTGGTTGGAGAAACCTCAGCTTGAGAAACAACTGGCGTGCTGGTAGGATCCGGGGGAGTCTGGCTTTGCGCGCATCCAGACAGAACCACAACCAACACAATGATCATCATCAGCCAAAAGCATTTATTCTTCATCATCATCCACCCGCAATATGCGAAATCCTATTAGATTCACAGGAATGACCTTTCTGGTTGTGCTTGGTATGCAAACAGGGTCAACGGGCAGCATACTGAACGCCACCCTGTTAATAGATTAAACCCAACAAGATAGATCGTCAAGCCTGCCTCTAAGACGAAACGACATCTTCTTTGGTTCCCTTCACTTCTAAAATTCTGCGTGCCGGAAAATCACTTCTACCCTTTCTGGCTTGCCCCTGATGGAAAAATTAGCTAAAATCATGAAGACCCCTTCGCGGGCTGCCCCTCAAAACACAATTCCGTACGCAATAAAAAAGGACAGACCATGAAACAACTCCCTCCTCAATATCAGGAACAATTGAACCGGGTCAAATCAGATCCCCAAAACGCGGACGCATGGGAAACGTTGGCAGATCTGCTGGCGGAAGCGGGTGACACCCAACGCGCCGAAAAATGCTATCGGAAGGTGCTTGCCCTCCGGCCGGACGACCTGGAATCACGGGTAAGCCTGGAAAGATTGCGGGGGAATGTAAATGAAGAAGAAAATAGCCTGATTTCGGAGCTCGAAAACTGGCATGGGTTCACCATCCCGCTCTGGTTCCAGGTTTTTCTGGGATTGTTCAGCTTCCTGGCCACCCTCATGCTGGCAGTGGCCCAGCAATGGCAGGTCACCGACCTGGTGTGGAGCCTGTGGATCTCCAGCCTGGTGCTGGGTTACGGGTATCTTTTGACCGGGATCATTTCCAGGGCTCTGCGCGGTGTGGATGGCCTGGAGGATACATGGGGCAAAGCCCTGCACGCCCTCAACGCGGAGAATAAAACCCCCTGGCCGCTGATCGTGCTGGGCGCGCTGTTTGTGATCGCCTTTTTCTCAGTACATTTCATCATGTTCCACTTCGTGCACTCAGTCTTTCTGAACCTGTTCTTCCCCCTTTATGGTGACGGCACCGATTTTCCGCGCTTGCTGCCAGTCGTCGGGATATGCATCGTACGCTACTGGCCAGTTGTTTTGTTCAGCGCGATCACCCAGCTGACCAGTTTTCTGGAAGTGGCGGAAAGCACCGGTTCCAATTTCCTTTCTATGCCTTACCGAAACGTGGTTAAGATGCACATCAGTATCTTTGTTTTTGCCGGGCTCAGCTTCACCAACATCAGCGGCCTGGCACTGTACTATGTGCTCATCCTCTACTTTTTCCCCTTCGGGTCATTGAAGACCTTCCTCCAGGGTCGGAAATCTCTCTCAACCACTATATAAACGCCGCGCATTACTCGCGCCCTATCCTGCGGTATTTCAAAACAACGAGACCTCCGGTTCCGGTGGTCTCGTCTGTAAAATATTTCACAAGATGAAACGATTTTCTTCTCACAACTCAACAATAGGTGTCCGGGTCTGGGCCCATTCGCTTGCCGCGGTCCAGGCCAGCGATCAGGGACATATCTTCCTGCGTTAACTCAAAATCATACAGATCCGCATTTGAGAGGATTCTTTCCTGCTTCACAGATTTCGGAATGACCACGATACCCAATTGCAGGATCCAGCGCAGGGTCACCTGAACGGCACTCTTGTCATATTTCTTGCCCAATGCCACCAACTCCGGGACCTCCAGCACTGTGCCCTTCATAATGGGCCGCCAGGCTTCCAGTTGAATGTGACCGCGTTCGCAGTATTCGCGCAGTTCGGGCTGTTGAAGGTGAGGATGAAATTCGATCTGGTTTACCATTGGAGGAATTTCAACAGTTGGCAGCAAATCCTCAAGGTGATGGATCAGGAAATTTGAAACCCCAATCGCTCTGGCTCGCCCGCTGCGATATATGGTTTCCATCGCCCGCCAGGTTTCTTTGTATTTACCCTTTACCGGCCAATGGACCAGATAAAGATCGACATAATCCATCTCCAGTTTGTTGAGGCTGGTTTCAAAAGCCGTAAGGGTTGAATCATACCCCTGATCGGTGTTCCAGACTTTGGTGGTAATGAAAATCTCACTCCTGTTGAGGCCGCTCTCGCGAACCGCTTTGCCAACGCTGGGTTCGTTCCCGTAGATCATGGCGGTATCGATGCTGCGGTAGCCGGCCTCCAGCGCCCAGCGGATTGCAACTTCAACCTCCCGTCCGGCTTCGCTTCGCAGCACACCCAGCCCCAGGCGGGGCATCTTCACGCCATTTCGCAGTACAACACAGTCTTCAAGCTTCATCGTGCCTCTCTCTCTGAAAATGTCAATTTTCCTTACGCCAGAAGTGGTTTACCACAAGCTTTTTACCTCAAGCATCGTAGCTGGCAGCGGTGATATCGCCGCCGGTTCCAGTCCAGTTGGTGTGGAAGAACTCCCCACGCGGGGCATCCACCCGCTCGTAGGTGTGCGCGCCGAAGTAGTCCCGCTGAGCCTGGATCAGGTTAGCCGGTACGCGCTCCCGGCGGTAACCATCATAAAACGCGAGCGCGCTCGACATGGCCGGGACCGGAACACCCATCTCCACCGCTTTGGCGACCACCCGCCGCCAGCCCGCCTGCGCGTTCATAATTTCCCGGCTGAAGAAAGGATCAAACAGCAGGTTTACCAACTCCGGATTGCTTTCATAGGCCCGTTTAATGTCATCGAGAAAGACGGAACGGATAATGCAGCCACCGCGCCACATCTGCGCGATCCCACCGAAGTTCAATTGCCATTCAAACTCCTCTGAAGCCGTCTTCATCAGCATATAGCCTTGCGCGTATGAAACGATCTTAGAGGCATACAGGGCCTGCTCCAGGTCTGCCAGAAAGTCTTCGCGGTCCCCTTCAAACAAAGCTTTTGGCCCCTCCAGGACAGCCGCGGCTGCTTGGCGTTCTTCCTTCAAAGCGGAAAGCGAACGTGCCAGCACCGATTCGGTGATCAGGTTCATCGGGATTCCAAACTCGAGTGCGCTCATCGCGGCCCAGCGTCCGGTGCCTTTCTGACCCGCTGTATCCAGGATCTTTTCAATCAACGGCAGCCCATCTTCATCTTTGAAAGCCAGAATATCACGGGTGATCTCGATCAGGTAAGAATCAAGTTTCCCCGCATTCCACCGGGCGAAGACTTCATGCATCTCGTCCGCTGTCATTCCCAGCATTTCCCGCATGATGTGATACGCCTCAGCAATCGGCTGCATATCGCCGTACTCAATGCCGTTGTGCACCATCTTGACGAAATGCCCGGAACCGCCTGAACCCACCCAATCGCAGCACGGTATGCCGCCCGCCACTTTGGCCGCTATCCCTTGAAAGATATCCTTCACATGAGGCCAGGCCTGCGGCGAACCGCCCGGCATGATCGAAGGGCCGGTGCGCGCCCCCTCTTCCCCTCCGGAAATGCCCGTTCCTATATAGTACAACCCTTTGGAAGTGACATGCTCCAGACGGCGGATGGTATCCTGATAGTTCGAGTTGCCACCATCGATGATAATATCACCCGGTTCCAAATGAGGCAGCAGAGAATCAATGGTCAGATCAACAGGCTTTCCTGCTTTGATCATCATCATCACCCGGCGTGGGCGCTTCAAGCTGGCTACCAGCTCTTCGATAGAATAAGTGCCAATCACAGAATGGCCCCGGGCTTCACCATTCACAAACGCGTCCACTTTAGAGGTTGTGCGGTTGAAAACACTGACCTGAAAGCCATGATCGCTCATATTCAACACCAGGTTCTGGCCCATCACCGCCAGCCCAATCAGACCAATATCACTTTTTTTCATTTTTTCTCCTTCTGAAACATCCCCTCAGATCACATGCCCATCCAGGCAGGCGCGAATTCAGCACTGTTTTATCTATCCATATTATCATACCGATTCATCTGAAAAAGTGCCTTTTTAACATTCTACAGGATGAAGACCACAACTCATAGAGAACTCCTTGCTGCCTGCCCAGATGGCGGGTTTTTTCGGATCATTCCAGATCTGGATTATACTTTTCTTGTCTGCAACCAATTCTCAATGAGGCAACCTGTAATGAAAATTCATCTCGCTCCATGGATGATCCTCTGTCTGGCCGCACTGACAATCATCATTGCTTACACTCTCCAGGATAACCACCGGGTGGTCGTGGTCAACCAGCAGGTAGAGATTGAAGACCTTCCCGAGGAACTGGAAGGCTTCACCATCCTGCAAATCAGCGATCTGCATGGCCGGCGCTTCGGGAAAGATCAGCGGAATTTACTGGCATGGATCAACCAGACTCACTATGATATGCTGGCGATCACCGGGGACATGAACGACGGCTACCATCCTGACAACCAGCCGTTCTTTGATCTCCTGGACGGAATCGAGAACAGGGAAAACATCTTTTACACCAGCGGCAACACCGGGCCCTGGGCATTTGACGAGTTCAACGGAGAATTGACTGAAGACGGTAAAATGCTTCAGGAAAAAGGAGTGAAGAGCCTCAATCGTCTTTACAGCCTCCAGCGCGGTGAGAGCCGCGTCTGGGTGGGAGAGTTCTGGCTGGTTGATACGATCAAACTTTACAACATTGGTTTTTCAAAACAACGGTTAGAGGAACCCGACCTGCCCGCGGAAGAGCAGTTATATTTCCAGACTGCCCAGCAATACGCGCAGAATTTGATCCACAATCTGGAAAAAATAAATCCAGAGGACACTCTGATCGGGCTCACCCACGTTCCTTTTTCAATCGATTCGGCCAGCGCCATGCCCCGGATCGATCCCCCTTACGATCTGGTGCTGGCGGGACACTACCACGGCGGGCAAATCCGCCTGCCCCTGGTCGGCGCTCTTTACATCCCGGATGGCGCGTCCGAAACTGGCGGTTTCTTCCCGCGTCAGGATGAGGTCAGCGGCTTGAAAGACTGGGGAGACTTTCAACAATACATCTCGCGCGGATTGGGTTCCAGCGGCATCGTCCCCTGGCTCAATTTTCGATTGTTTAACACCCCCGAAATCAACCTGATCACTTTGAGCGCGAAGAAATAAAAACAGCCTGAAGTAACAAACCCGAAAAACATGGTTGCGGTGTGGGAGGGATAAAAGCATCAAGGTTTTCCGCGGGATTTCTGAATGAAAAAGATTGCTTTGATGAAATGTTTCTGTTCAGTATCCCGGCGGGACCGCAAAAACATCAGTCCACGGCAGGCGGTAAGTGAAAATTGAGAATTCAAGCAGCAGCACAAGGTACATCGCCCACAACATCACACTGGCTGCTTTGGAAAAAGGACAACCCTCCGCCTCCCGCTCCAGGATCAGGCCGGCGCACACGCTGACAATTAACACAATATTGGCGTTAACAATTTCCAGAAACTCAGAAGGCATCGGGCCGCCCAAAATCGCCGGCGCAAAATAAAAGAAAATCAACATGGCCCACAGAAATACCAGCACGCCCAGCACCCGAGAACGGAAAAACTGCCCGGTTAGCGCTCCACGTTTCCGGAGAAGCCAGTACTCAACCCCGCTCACAAAGGTATAGACCCAGAAACCAATTTTCATGTGCTGAAAAATGCTCTCACTCACCGCGCTGAAGAAGTGGGTAACCGCGGAAGGGAAGAAATCATACAGGTAATGCAGAATGAGAAAGCCCGCCCATACTGAAGCGAGTTTGATCGCCAGAGACTGCCATTTTTTTGGAGCAGGCTTGTCAAGATCGTCTTGCATCGAATATTCCCTCCTCTATATAACCAACAGCCCTGGCAAGAAGGCGCAGAAGTTCCCTGGCAGATCTTACCGGTCAGTCCTCCACATCTAACGCCTGCTGCTGCAGCACGACCAGGCGTTGAATACCCGCCGCTGCCAGGTCAATCATCTCATCGAGTGCCCCACGGTCAAAAGGTTCCCCTTCCGCGGTTCCCTGCACCTCAATAAATTTGCCCTCAACGGTCATGATCACGTTCAGGTCCACATCGGCGCGGCGGTCTTCTTCGTAGCACAGATCGAGATAGGTTCGCGGGCCAATCCGGCCCACACTGACCGCCGCAACCGGCGGCTTGAGCGTATCCTCGGACACCAGCCCTGCCTTCACCAGTTTGCGGATTGCCAGCGCGACCGCCACGTAACCGCCGGTAATCGATGCAGTGCGCGTGCCGCCATCTGCCTGGAGCACATCGCAGTCAACCAGCAGGGTGCGCTCACCCAACGCTTCCAGGTCCACCGCCACCCGCAGCGAACGGCCGATCAGGCGTTTGATTTCCTGGCTTCTGCCGCGGGGACCGCTCGTCTCGCGGGGCGTGCGCCTCTGAGTGGAACGCGGCAGCATGGCGTATTCCGCCGTCAGCCAGCCGCTTCCTTTCCCCGCCATCCATTCCGGGACGCTCTCCTCAACGGTCACATTGCACAGCACTCTTGTGCGTCCCATCTCCACCAGCACTGAGCCCTCCGGGAACTCCACATACCCGGGGGTAAACTTCACCGGCCGCAGATCATCATGCCCGCGGCAATCGATACGTTCCGAAAGTTTGTTCATAGTTTGATTGTATCAAAAACAGATTTTAATTTCAGGATTGTACGCATCAGATTTCGCGTTTTTTTGAAAAACCGGAGTTTAAGTATAAAGAGCGCCGCCGGGCGCTCTTCGCTATTTCTTTTTTCTTCCCACCGGGAAGACGGTGTCAGATGCTCATCAGTCGCCTGAGAAATAATACAGTGAAGGGACCTGCTCAATGCAGTCACCCAGGCTGGATTTCACACTGTCGTAGGCCCAAACCAGCTGGGCGTCCGTCAGTTCCGGCTCTCCCAGCAGATAGCGCACCAGGCGCATGGCGTTGATCCCCCCACCCAGCTCTTCCCCTTCCTCCGCCAGCAACCGGTCCATGCTGCGCTTGACCAGCTCCGGAGAGATACTGGCGCTGAGGCGTTCAATGGATTCTTGTAGTTCTTCCTGACGCATGTCAATGGCCTCACATGCCGCTACGAAGAAGTCTGCATTTTGGCCCAGGTGTCCTTCAGGGAAATGGTCCGGTTGAACACCAGCGCGTCCCGGGTTGAATCCACCGAGTCCAGGGTGAAATACCCGTTTCGCATAAACTGGTAGGGATCGCCGGGCCTGGCCTTCGCCAGAGCGGGCTCCAGCTTGCAGTGTTCCAGCACTACCAGCGAGTCAGGGTTAACATTGCTGGTGAAATCCTGGCCTTCTTCCACATCATATGGGTCATCCTTGAGGAAAAGGTAATCATACAGACGCACTTCGGCGTCCACCGCGTGTGCCGCCGAGACCCAGTGCAGGGTCCCCCTTACTTTGCGGTTGTCCGCGGTCTGCCCGCCACGCGATTCCGGGTCGTACGTGCAGCGCAGCTCAACCACCTCACCGGTGCTTGCGTCTTTGAGCACATCCACACAGGTGATGTAATACGCTTTGATCAGCCGCACCTCACGCCCCGGCGCCAGCCGGAAATACTTCTTGGGCGGGTCTTCCATAAAGTCATCCCGCTCAATATAGATTTCGCGGGAGAACGGCACCATCCGGGTTTCGGTGCGGGCCTCATCCTGCGGGTAATCCGGCACCTCAAATTCCTCCACCTGGCCTTCGGGATAGTTCTCAATCACCACCTTCAATGGGTTCAGGACAGCCATCATCCGCGGCGCCCGCTCGTTGAGATCCTCGCGCAGCACATGCTCCAGCAGCGCCATATCGATGGTGCTGTTGGCCTTGGCCACCCCGATCCGGTCGCAGAAATTGCGGATGGCTTCGGGGGTGTACCCCCGGCGGCGCATCCCCGAAAGGGTCGGCATGCGCGGGTCATTCCAGCCGGAAACATGCCCCTCATTGACCAGCTGGAGCAGCTTGCGCTTGCTCATCACCGTGCCGGTCAGGTTCAGCCGGGCAAACTCGATCTGCTGCGGGTGGTAAACCTCCAGCTCATCCAGGAACCAATCGTACAGCGGGCGGTTGTTCTCAAATTCCAGGGTGCACAGCGAATGGGTGATGCGCTCGATGGAATCCTCAATACAGTGGGCAAAATCATACATCGGATAAATGCACCACTTGTCGCCGGTGTGCGGGTGAGAGGCATGCACAATACGGTACATGACCGGGTCGCGCAGGCTGAAATTCGGGGAGGACATATCGATCTTGGCCCGAAGGGTTTTGGAACCATCCGGGAACTCTCCGGCCCGCATTCGCTCAAACAGGTCCAGGTTCTCCTCAATGGAGCGGTCGCGGTACGGGCTTTCTTTGCCGGGCTCGGTCAGCGTGCCGCGGTACTCACGGATCTCGTCCGCGGTCAGGTCGCAGACATAGGCCTTGCCCTTCTTGATGAGCTGCACCGCGTATTCGTACATCTGGTCGAAGTAATCCGAGGCGAAGTACAACCGGTCTTCCCAGTCGAAGCCCAGCCAGCGGATATCTTCCTGGATGGCGTTGATGTATTCAATATCCTCTTTGACCGGGTTGGTGTCGTCCATGCGCAGGTTGTACTTGCCGCCGTACTCCTCAGCGACGCCAAAATCGAGGCAGATCGCTTTGGCGTGTCCGATGTGCAAATACCCATTCGGCTCCGGTGGGAAGCGGGTGTGCACCCGCCCGCCAAACTTGTTGGTGCGCAGATCTTCTTCAATGATCTCGCGGATAAAATCTTTTGAGGTCGAACCGGTTTCAGATGTCATTGCAGCTCCCATCCACTTCTTTTAAAAAATAATTTCAAAATAAATATACCGCTCTTTTCAGGAGAGAATATGCCTTATTATACATTGATTGAGAATTTCATTGCGGCATAAACAAATATCCGACCGCTTTTTCAATACATCATTACTGCTGGCCTGACAACTCAAAATATTTCCCTTTTGTATCCTGTTTGTGGCCAGCATGGTGTCGCCCCGCGAAGTGTAAAGGCTGAACAGACACTCGGTTTTTTAAAAAAATCGAGTGTCTTAAGTGAAGTGCGGCGAAGATGCCTGATTTTGTCCCTTCCAAGCAGCACCAAAAATGGGGGTTTGATCGTGATTGCATAATTCAATGAACAGGGTATAAAATAATGGAAACCATTGCATAATCTGTAATCTGTGCGTCACAACCATCATTCGCCAAGTTGTAAACAATCTACAAATCAATTTGAGGAGTCTACATGCAAACAATACGTCACAGTTATTCGCCAGCCTGGTTCATGCGGAGTTACACAACACTGTTCAATATTTCAGGATTTGTGAATCCTCCATTATTTTTTCTCTATCTACTTATCACGATAGGTGCTTCGACACACCACATTACATTAGTAAATATAGTAATTTTTTTTCTCCTTGCAATACTTTTAGGATTGGTTAGTATCCTCGCAGGCAACCTTATGACAGAAATTGTATCGGATGAGGTTGGATTACATGTTAACTTCCTCTGGAAACATCTATTCGTACCTTACAAAGACATCATTGAAATTAAATCGTATTCCAGTTCTCCTTTCAGCAAAAGAAAAAATATTAAAGTAATCAGAACCCGTTCCCTGACACCCCTCCACCGTTTATATGACTTATTCTTTTCTTTTTCTCTCTATCCAAGCATTGTTTATAACAAGGGGATCAGTGATTATGACGAATTGACGCGAAGAATTGAAAAGAGCCTGCGAAAAAACAAAAAAAGGTAAGGCAGACCTTCTCTGGTTAAAAAGTTCAATACACCAAATGTTTATTCTTATTCTCAAAGTCTTAACCCCGCGATTCTTCTCTTAATCCAAAAAAGCTACCGTCGATGGCACGGTAGCTTTTGGATTTCTAATCTTTCCATTCACCCCCCTACTCATAAGCCAGCACTTCGCGGATGGTCATGCGCGAGGCGCTGCGGGCCGGGATGATGCTGGCCACCACCGAAAGCACAAGCACCAGCCCCAGCCAGATGGCAAAACCCTGGAAGGTGAAGGCAAATTCAGCCGGCGAGTTGAATATCGCCAGACTGACCACATCGGAGAGAACCGCCGTGATCGGGAAGGCCAGCACCGCGCCGAAGAAGTAGCTGATCAGGCTGATCAGCACCCCTTCAATCACCACCAGCTTCATCACGATCTGGTTGTAGGCCCCGATGGCCCGCATCACACCGATCTCACGGGTGCGTTCCATGACATTCATGCTCAACGTCCCTGCCAGGCCAATGCTGCCGACCACCGCCGTGAGCACCGCCATGATCAGCAAAATGGCCGTCAGGATGCCGATATAGTCCGTGATCATGCGGGTGGTCACCGCGCCCGCTTCAACATTCTGCACCCGGAAGCCTTCATCCCGGAACAGCCGGTCCAGCTCCAGGGTCACGCTCTGTTGGAATTCCGGGCTGTGGTCTGTGGTCACCAGACGGAACGCTGTGGCCTGGTCCGGCTTTTTGAGGATATTCGCCAGGGCCTCATAATTAGAATAAGCAAACAGCTCGGTCATCCCAGTGTACTGGAAAATTCCGGCCACCACCCAATCCGACTCTTTGCCGTTGATTTTCAGGTTCAATACATCACCAATTGCTAAATCGGGGTATTCATCCCAAAAAGCCTCGTTGACCAGGATGGCGTTCTGATCATCGGGCAGCAGCCAGCGGCCTTTGAGCACCTTGGGCTCAACCAGCCGGCTTTCTGCCGGTAACCCGATCACAGACACATTCTCAACAACGGTTCCGGACCCATCCAGCAGTTCCGCGCCAGTCACCGCCCAACCTTCAACCTGCTCTACGCCGGGCACCGACATCGCGATTTGCTGCACCTCCTGAATACGGTAGCTGCGCTCGAAATCCAGGTTAACATCTGCCATAAAGTAGCGGGCTGTCTGTTCAATCTTGAGGTTTAAGGATTCCTGGACGTTGAACACAGAAATAAAGATCGCGCCGCCCAATGTCATTGTGAACAGGGTCAGGGCCAGGCGCCCTTTGCGGCGAAAAGTGTTCCGTAAAGAGATCAGGATCGGGCGGGAAACTCCCCGGATCCGTTTCAGCGCGCGGTCAAACCAGTTCTTGCTGGCCGGCTTACCCTCTATGCCGGTGCTGCTGATGGCTTTGACCACCGAGATGCGCGACCCCCGCAGCACCGGCAGCAGCCCCGCCAGCGGCGGCACAGCCAGGCCGATGATGATCTGCAGAATGATTACCAGCGGCATGATCCGGAAGCCCTGCAAATCAAACACGATCAGGTCCGCCGCAAAAAGCGACAGGGCGTAAGCTGCCTGGCTGCCCAGAGGAACAGACACCAGCAGAGCGATCACCCCGAAAGCCACGATCAGCACCAGGTACATCTGCACCACCTGGGAGCGGCGCGCCCCCACCAATTTCATCACCCCGATCTGGCGCATGTGTTGGTTAAGCAAAGCGTTCAGCGTGTTTGAAATCAGCGATCCGCTCAGGAAGACGATCAGGATCCCCAGGATGAAAAGCACGCCAAGCATTGCGTCCACAATGGAGGAAAGCGGGTGTTCCCGTTTCAATTGTACGGTGCGGTAAACACTCCGCCCGGACTTTTCGATTTTATCGGTCAGCTGGTCTGCCACCGTCTGGATATGCGCTTTATCTTCAGGCAGCTCCGCGACCGTTGCCACCACCTGATTGTAGCTCAAAGGCTGGTGCAGCCATTCCAGCGTGTCAAAGGTGATGTAGCCAAACACATTCCCGGTAAGGTTTTCCATCCCTGCCGCCTGGTCCTGAATAATTCCCACAAAAGGAATCTGGCGGAGGGTCCCATCTGACAGTTCAATTTCCAATTCATCGCCCAGGCGCAAGCCGGAGCGGTCCAACTTGTTGTTTTCGGCCAGCACAACCTGCCGGTCAGCTATCGTTTCCGCTCCTTCAAGCGTGATCAGCCGGTTGACCTGGATGTTGGAAAAATCCGGCAGGGCTATTAAATTCAGATTCTGCCATTCATCCTGCCCTGTCCGTACCCGTACCGTGACTACCCGCCGGCCTTCGACACCACCAACCAGATCCAGCGTTTCAAGGGTGTCCAGCAATCCATCGTTAAACGGATCTGTCCACAGTTTAATATTGGCGGGATTGACGGCGCTGTAACTGGTGTTTAAGTCCTTTGAAATATACACATAGGTCCCGGCGATCATCCCAACGGCAAACACGCCAATCGCGATGGAAGCCACCACCAGCATGGTCCTGGCTTTGTTCTCCCAAAGGTCGATCAGCACTTTCCGCCAGCGAGGCCTCAGCAACTGGAACAAACTCATCAAAGTTCGCTTGCCCGCCGGTTGGATGTCAACCGGTTTTCCACAATCCGGGAAAAGGTTTTATACATCGATTCGACGCTGGAGATGATTTCCTGAAACAACCCGTGGTTAATCGAAACCAGTTCTGCCGGTTCATCGTGCGCCGCGCGCACCGTTGCCACCGCAAGGTCGTTTTGCATCAGTTCAATTTCCCCAAAATGATCCCCCGGGGCCAGTTCGTCCACTTTTCTGCCGTTCACCAAAATTTCCACCCTGCCTTTGGTAAGGATATAAAACAACTCGTTCGGCTCTCCCTGCTGGATGATCTCGGCGCCGGCAATGAACTGGTGCTGCCGCAGGTTCTGGGTGACCTTTAACATCTGGGTATGCGGCAGCATGGGCAGAGTGCGGTGGATCCACTCATTCACAATTTCGCCGTCCGAAAGCAGTACCTGGCGTGAGGTCTGACGTGCCAGCGCGGGGTCGTGGGTGATCATCAGGATGGTTTTTCCCTGGTCGCTCAACCGGGTGAACAGGTTAAAAATCCCTTCCGCGGTGCGGGTATCAAGGTTGCCGGTGGGCTCATCCGCGATGATGAATGGGGGATCATTGGCCAGGGCGCGCGCGATTGCCGCGGCCTGCTGCTGCCCTCCTGAAACTTCAGCCGGGGTCTTATCCGCCTGTGCTTTCAGACCGACCTGCTCCAAAAGCTTCATGGCCCGCGTTTCGCGGTGCTCCGGATCATACATCTCGCAGAAATCCATCGGCAGCATCACGTTTTCCAACAGCGAAAGCATGGGCAATAGCTGGTAAAACTGGAACACAATCCCCAGATGGCGCCCGCGCCACTTCGACATATCGCTTTCGGACAGACCATGGATGAGGGTATTCCCAATCCGCACTTCGCCGGAGGTGGCCTTGTCAATCCCGGTGATCATATTGATCAGGGTAGATTTACCACTCCCGGATTTGCCGGTAATGCCAACAAACTCCCCCTGGTAAAAGGAAATATCAATCCCTTTCAACGCCGTAAAATCTCCGGCTGGAGTCTGGTAAGTCTTGACCACGCCGCGCAGCTCAATTGCCGGGTCCCGCAGGTTCTCCAAGGTCACCGGCATTTCATACGCTTTCTTATTGCGTACAGGTATGGTAATGTATCCTCTGGTCAGAAAACTCATCCTATCCTCAATTCAGTCCTTCAACGATCTGTCCATCGGCAATTTTTAATATCTGATCAAACCGTTTGGAGAGCGATTCATCGTGGGTTACCATCACGATTGTCTTGCCTTCATCGACAAGCGCTTCAAACACTTCGAAAACCGTCTCCGCCGTCAAAGAATCCAGGTTCCCGGTAGGCTCATCAGCCACAATCAATTGGGGATCATTGGCGAGCGCCCTGGCGATGGCCGCCCGCTGGCGCTGGCCGCCCGAAACCGCCGAAGGGACTTTATGGGCCTGGTCAGCCATCTCCACCAGATCCAACAAATGCATAGCCCGTTCCACACTTGTGCGCGGTTGGTACAAACCACAGAAATCCATCGGCAGGAGGATGTTATCAAGGAGCGAAAGGGTGGGCATCAGCTCGAAAGATTGGTAAACAACCCCCACATTTTTCCCTCTCCACAAAGCCATCTGGTCTTCGTTCAGCGCGTGGACAGCGACCCCATCCACCCATACTTCCCCTGAAGTCAGGTGGTCCACGCCGGTCAGCATGTTGACCAGGGTGGACTTTCCGGCACCAGATTTTCCGACCACGCCAACAAACTCTCCCTGATTAAAAGTCGCGCTGATCCCCCTCAAAGCCTGAAAATCCCCGACAGGCGTTTTATAATTCTTAACTACATTTCTAAGCTTGATTAACGCGCCGTTCTTTGCGGCACGGAAAATTTCATTTATTTCAATTTGCGATGAAAGTTCGATTACCACTGGTTTAACCTTTTTCGGAAAGATCAATCTTTTAACATTACGCATCCATTCCAAGTTTTATCATACCAGTGATAGTTTATAAGCGGATTAAAATACAGGTGACCCTTGTCATAATTCATTATGACAGGCGTCACCTGAAGGTACTGTGACCTTCCGGTCAACGGGCAACTTCCCAGGCCAGGTGGTTGAGTTCCGGCAGCACCAGCTTCTCCCACGCCAGTTGGACAGCCGCCGGCGAACCCGGGGTGGAAATCACCACTTTTCCTTTATACACTCCGGCTGTAGCCCGGGAAAACATGGCCGCTGAACCCACCTGCTCATAACTCAGCATCCTGAAGATCTCCCCAAAACCGGGAAGTGTTTTGTACAGCTTGCGATTGAGCACATCAAATGTCCGGTCGCGCCTGGATATCCCTGTCCCGCCATTGAACAGAATGATCTGCGCCTCCCCTTCTGTCAGCGCTTCCAGCACAGCTTCAACCTGATCCGGTTCGTCCTTAACAATGTGATAGCCAACCAGCAAATGACCTGCAGCTTCAAACTGCTCGCGCAGATACCGCGCGTTGGCGTCCGTTTCGGGCGTCCGGCTGTCACTGACGGTAACAATTGCCAGTCTCACTGGCCCGCGGTCCGCGGCAATTTTTTTGTGATGCGCGCTGCTTTCAGATCCGGTATGGTTGTGTATATTCATCTCTGCCCTCTTTCAGTTAATCGTCTCAAACCCATTCCATCTTACGCCGCATTGACCGCATCGCTCTCCATCGTACCTTTCGCGGACAGATGCATCAAGGAACGCACTCCCAGTGCCAGCAAATACGCCACCCCGGAAACCAGGATGATTGTCGCGCCGGATGTCAGATTCCAGAAATAAGAAAGAAACAATCCAACCGTCGTAAAGCACACCCCTAGCACACTGGAAAGCGCCATCATCTTTTTGATATCCTTAACAAATAACCCGCTGATGGCCGCCGGGATGGTCAGCAGCGCGATCACCATGATCAGCCCAACCACCCGCATCAACATCACCACCGTCAGCGCGATCATCGCCAGCAAAATCAGATACAGGGTGTTGACCGGCACATTTTCTATCACCGCGAAGGTTTCATCGAACGATATAGCCTGAAGCTCTTTATAAAACAGCCACACCAGGCTAACAATGATCAAATTCAGCACAAGCATGATGATCAGGTCGCTGGTGGGCACTGTGAGGATGCTGCCAAACAGATAGCTCATCAAGTCTGCCTTGTACCCCTGAGTTTTATCGATAAAAATGATCCCAATCGCCATTCCAATAGCCCACATGACCCCGATGATCGTATCGGCACGCTGGCGTGTTTTACGCTGTACCATGCCCATCCCAAACGCAGAAACCAGGCTGAAGAAAATAGCCCCAAACACCGGGTTAAAGTTGAAGAAATACCCCAGACCAATCCCACCATAAGCCGCGTGGGCGATCCCTCCGCTGATGAACACAATCCGCTTAATGACCACATAGGTGCCGATCACCCCACAGGCAATACTGACCAGTACCCCCGCCAGCAGGGCGTTGCGCATAAAACTGTATTGAAGCGCCTCAACTACTGCGTTAATCACTTTCGCACCTCCCAGAAATCCCGTCCCCAGGCGTATTCCTCAAAACCAGGAAACCTTTTGAACCATATTAATCATACTGCATTCAACAGCAACACCTTCATAGGATTTTTCCAAATCCCAACTTCATCAACACCCATTGAATTGTAACCGGATCAAGAAACAGGTTAAATCAAGGATACACCCTTATATTAAATCATATAAACACGATGTGGTTTTCACCGGTATCAGGAGCCTGCTGTCATCATCAGAATTCCTTTAAACCACAGGTGGGTGAGGGGTTATCCCTCACCCACCCGAAAAAATGTAAAATACCAGGAATTTTTTCTATTTGGCAAGCGTTTCAGCAAATGTCTGCGCGACGGTTCGCATATTAGACAACCAATCGTATTCAAGCGCGCTGATCAACAGAACTTTTCCGCCAATCTCATTGGCGATCACCTCAGCCGATTTGGTGTTGAATTCCGGTTGGGCGAAAACAACTTTGATATTATCCGCTTTGGCCTGGTCGATCAATCCGGCAAGTTCCTGGGCGCTTGGCTCCTGGCCGCCGACTTCAATAGAAATCTGCTCCAGGCCAAACTCACGCGCGAAATATCCCCACGAGGGATGGAAGACCATAAATTTGCTGCTCTTCAAACCTGTGAGCGACTCCTTGATTTGGGCTTGCAGCGCGTCAATATCCTGCAAGAAAAGCTTTAAATTGGCACTGTAGGCTGCTTCATGGCTTGGATCGAGTTCAACCAGCGTTTCATAAATAGTTTGAGACATGGTTTTGACCAGTTCCGGCGAGGTCCACACGTGCGGGTCAAGCTCAACTTCCTCACCGTCATGGGCTGTATCATCTTCATGTTCATGGGCAACCATCTCAACCCTTTGAATATTGGCAATTGTGTTGACCAACAACATGTTGTCATTGGACGCCGCGATCCGGTCCAACCAGGCGTCTTCAAATTCAACCCCAATACTGAAATAAGCCGCTGATTCGCTTAACGCACGCATCTGGTCGGGTTTCGGTTCGTAGCTGTGAGGGCTTGCTCCCGGCTCGACCATGACATTGACTCGGACAAGATCACCGCCGATCCGTTCAACAAAATATTTCTGGGGAAGCACGCTCACCGTAACTGTCAGGACAGCTTCCGCAGCGTTGGCTTCAACCCCAACGCCGGTTGCCGGCTGTGTTGTCTCCGCCGCACCCCGGCAGGACATCAGGAAGACCGGTAAAAAAGCGACCAGCAATAAAAATGATTTGACCTGTTTCAACATCCCAAACTCCATAAGATACTTTTAAACTGTACAGCGATACCATTCCCCTGAAAGCGTCGTAAGGGGATTCTCTTGGCAAGGTCTCTTATTGAAAATGATTTTCTGTTTCAATTATACGAATAACTTTACCCATGTCAATCTCAGAAAAAGGCTCAGAGTTCTACACCGCTGAACAGGTCCCAGCTTTACGGATTTTATAGGTTCAATGCTATTGAAATGAAACCTTTTAGCGGCCGTCCCCTCACAGCAAGTCCGAAAACAGGCGGGGTAATCTGGCTTCCGATTCAGCCCGGACGTTCTCATGCAGGCTGCCGCCGTGCGCGTCCATCGTGACCACCAGCGGGAAGTCCTGCACTTCAATCACCCATAGTGCTTCAGGCGCGCCAAACTCAAGCTTGTGGACCCCAATCACTTTCCGGACGCATTGTGAAATCAATGACCCTGCTCCACCCACCGCGTGGAAATAAACGCCGGCGACTTCCCGCAATGCCGCGCCGGTTTTCTGCCCCATTCCCCCTTTGCCGATCACCCCTTTGATATTGAAATGGCGCATCACAGCGCCCTGATAAGGTTCCTCACGGACGCTGGTGGTTGGCCCGGCAGATACAAACTGGTATTGCCCGATGTCCAAACCCGATACAACTGGCCCGCAGTGGTACAGTACGCCGCCATCCAGAACACGGCGGATTTCCCGGTAGACCCGCTCGTCATCACCCTCCGGCAGGCGAGTTTTCTCAATGAAGGTTTCCACCATCCATTTGTGGGCGGCATCTCTCCCGGTGAGGATGATCCCTGAAAGCAAGACCTGATCGCCAATCTTCAGCGCGCGAATCTGCGCGTCACTGAGCGGTGTGGATAACCGATTAATTTCCGATGTGTTATTCATACCAGATCAGATCTCCCTTCAGAACCATCCGGCGGCGGCGGAACGCCCAGCACATATAAGACACGGTCACAAAGTAACTGGCCGGAAGGCGATGCAAAGCCCTGATTTTGGTCGCCAGCACGGTGGTCTTCCCGCCGAAGCCCATTGGTCCGATCCCCAATGTATTGGCATCGCGGGTGATCCGAGCTTCCAGATCCGCCAGCTGCGGATCCGGGTGGGTATCTTCCAGCTTCCTTAAGAATACCTGTTTGGATGCCAGATAGCCGGAGCCCCGATCACCGCCGATGGCGACTCCCAACACACCCGGCGCGCAGCCCCTCCCCTGAGCCTGGTAAACCGCGTCCAACACGACCTTGCGGACACCCTCCAGGTCCCGATTGGCATTCAAGCGCGTATCGGGAAGTTTGTATTGCGCGCCGACGTTCTCACAGCCACCGCCTTTCAGCACAAGGTCCACAACCAGAGCGTCGTCTTCGCCTTCCTCAAAATGGATGGCCGGAAAGTACGCATCCCCGGTATTTCCACCGCTGTTCTCGCCGGTGAGCGCGTTGACCGCGTTGGGGCGCAGATACGTGAGGCGGGTAGCCTCATCAAGGGCGGCGCAGATTTGAGCCCGCAGCAATTTCGGCGACCATCCCGCCGGATACCGGACATAAAAAACCGGCGTCCCGGTATCCTGGCAGATGGGCGTGCTGAACTCCCGCGCCAGCCTGACATTCTTAAGAATGGTCTCCAATGTAGTTCGCGCCGCCGAACCAGGCTCCTCCTGCCCCGCGGCTTCCTGGAGCGCCGTTTCCACATCTGGCGGCAGACTGGTGGATGTCAAACGGATCAGTTCCAATAAAGCTCCGGTAACTTCCGGCATGTTGATCTCCAAAACAAGTATCTAATTCGATTGGTATCTTGATTTTAATGTAGAAATCCGTTTAACAGGAATGCGGGGATACACTTTCGCCATACTTCCTCTTATTTCACTGTCATTGTTTCAGGATATAGATGATCCTCAAAGCCGGAATCACAGCGTTTCTGCCCCGCATAGATGCTATAATTAATCAGGGTCTGGAATTTCCCAATTTTTTAAATTACAGGTGTGTGATGCCCGATTTTGACCAATACCTTTCCCCGTTTTCCTGGCGTTATGGTTCTCCAGAAATGCGCGGGCTGTGGAGCGAAATTGAAAAACTAAAAACATGGCGGGCAATCTGGGTTTCGTTGGCCCAGGTCCAACACGAACTTGGTTTTGTCACCGAAGAACAACTCTCAGATTTAAGAAAAAACGCGGAACAGATTGATATCGCGCGCACCCAGGAAATTGAGCGGGAAACCCATCATGACGTGATGGCGGAAGTCAAATGCTTCGCCGAGCAATCCCCGGTCGGCGGCAGGATCCTGCACCTTGGGGCAACCTCCACCGACGTCAAAGACAACACCTACGCCCTTCTGATGAAGCGTGCGTTTAACATCCTGCTCCCAAAACTCGGCCTGGTGCTCGCAGACCTGGCCGGCAAAATGGAAGCCTACGCCGATTTTCCCATCGTGGCCTTCACCCACCTCCAACCCGCTGAGCCCTCTACCCTGGGCTACCGTTTCGCGGTCTATGCCCAGGACCTTTTTGAGGATTGGAAGCAGCTGACCGCCCTGCGGCACGGCCTGCGCGCGAAAGGTTTCAAAGGTGCGGTGGGCACCAGCGCGTCCTACATTGAAGTGCTGGGAAAGGAAAACCTGCCGCAATTTGACCGGCGGATGAGCGAGCTGCTGGGGATCGCGTTCTATGAAGTTACCACCCAGACATACCCGCGCAAGCAGGATTTTATGGTGCTTTCCGCGCTGGCAGGCCTGGGCGCCTCGCTGTACAAATTTGCTTTCGATCTGCGGCTGCTGCAATCTCCGGTGATTTTTGAATGGAGCGAGCCCTTCGGCAAGAAGCAAATCGGCTCTTCGGCCATGCCGTTCAAAAAGAATCCCATCAACGCGGAAAAAATTGACTCGCTGGCCCGCCAGCTCGCCAAATATCCGTTAATTGCCTGGGACAATGCCGCCCACTCGCTGCTGGAACGTACCCTGGATGACAGCGCGAACCGCCGCATCATCCTGCCAGAATCCTTCCTGATCTGCGATGAAATCCTGGAAACCACGCTGAAGATCCTGACCGGCCTGCAAATCAATGAAACCCAGATCAAACGCAACTTCAACCAGTATGCCGTGTTTGCAGGTGTTGAGAAGGTGTTGATGGCAGCCGTGAAGCGTGGGGGCAGCCGCCAGGAGGTCCACGAGACTCTCCGCAAAAACGCTGTCGCGGCCTGGGAAGAGATGCAGAATGGGAACCCCAACCCCCTGCGGACGTATTTGACTGCCGACCCGGATCTGCGAGAATATCTCACGGAACATGAGATCGATCAACTGCTGGAACCAGCCGATTATGTCGGCATGGCTCCCGATAAAGCAAAGAAACTGGCAAAAGAAATCAAAATTACTTTAGATTTTCAAGAGGACTGAAATGACTTTACAAATTATTATTGGCACGCAGTGGGGAGACGAGGGCAAAGGCCGCTTTGTGGACCTGTTATCCGCTGACGCGGATTATGTCGCCCGGTTCAGCGGTGGAGATAACGCCGGCCACACGATCCGGATCGAAGATAAGGTTTACAAACTTCATCTGATCCCCTCCGGCATCATTTATCCCAACACCATTGGAATCATGGGGAATGGGATGGTGATCAACCCACAGGTGCTCCTCCAGGAAATTGAAGAGCTGCGGCAAGGCGGCATTCTTGTCACACCCGACCGGCTGAAGATTTCGTACATGGCGCATATCATCACCCCTGCCCACCGCCTGATGGACAAAGCCAAAGAGATCAAACTTGGCAATGCCAAACTTGGCACCACCGGACGGGGAATCGGCCCGGCATACTCCGACAAAGCGCAGCGGACTGGCCTGGTATTCAAAGACATGCTGGATACCGGGCTGTTCGAGAAAAAACTGCGCACGCTACTTGCTGAAAAGAATGAATTTTTCGAGAAGATCTATGGCCTGAAACCGCTGGATATAGAACCCATCGTTGAAGAATTTCTGGGGTACGCCACGGCGCTTGCCCCATACATCGCAGACATCAGCGAAATTTTGAGAAACGCGCTGCTTTCCGGAAAAAAGGTTATCGCTGAAGGAGCTCAGGGCGCGCTGCTCGATACGGATTACGGTACCTATCCGTATGTCACCAGCTCTTCGTGTATGGCTTCCAACGCGCTGCTTGGCCTGGGAATCGGCATCCCGAAAGCGTTTGATATTGTCGGGATCGCCAAAGTCTTCCAAACCCGGGTCGGCGAAGGGCCCTTCCCCACGGAGCTGTTTGACCACGCTGCCGGGTTACTGCGCGGCGATGGCAGTCACCAATGGGATGAGTTCGGCACCACCACCGGCCGGCCGCGCCGTGTTGGCTGGCTGGACGGCGTTCTGCTGAAAAAGATTGTTGAGATGAACAACATCTCCCGGCTGGCATTGACCAAACTGGATGTGCTTTCCGGTTTTGATGAAGTCAAAATCTGTGTCGAATACGCAAAATCTTCAAAAATTTCATCCCTGGTTCTGGATAAGCCGGTTGATCCCGTCTACCGCACATTCAAAGGCTGGAAACAGGACATCATGCAAACCACCCGCTGGGATGATCTGCCCGCTGAAGCCAGGGAATATGTCACTTTTATCCAGGAGTATGTTGGCGTTCCGGTCAAATGGATTTCCGTCGGGCCGGAAAGAAACCAGATCATCATCAACGATTGAATACGCACTTCCTGAAACAAACCTCTTAACTGCCTGCCGCTGTTTCGCGGCAGGCAGTTTTGATAAGACAAAAGTCGTAGAAATATGTTTTAATATATGATATTTTTACTAAACAAACTCTTCTTAAAGGATGATCGAATGACAACCAATATTGATAAAACCTGCCTGTATTGTCACGCTGACCAGACCAAAGTTCCCCTGGTCGCTTTGGAATATCAAGACCAAAAACTGTGGATCTGCCCGGAACACCTTCCTCTGCTGATCCACAGCCCGCAGAAGCTGGTGGGAAAACTGCCGGATGCCGAAAATTTGAATCCGTACGAAGCATGATCGATCTGGGGTAAACTTTTTCTGTCTTGTTCACAAACCGAACCGTTCATCTCGCGACCATTTCTGGGCGGTTCGGTTCCTTTTCTTGAGTCCTTTCAAATGTCACCGTCCCAACACCGCGTAGCGCTGGTTCGTAACGCAAAACAGCCCCAGAGGACATGAGAAATTGCCTTCTGGGGCTGTGATTCATCCAGGGTCTAATCGTCTAAAGCTGTACCAGAAAGATACCGGCGCAGGATAAATTGCTCTTGCGCGTTCCGGACTGGCTCATTCTCTTCAGGGCACAGATGAATGTAAGTCCCGTCCGGCTGCATAACCCGCGCCTTGAAATTATCAGAAAGATAGGATTCAAGAATGTCATCCCGAATATGGCGGATCATTCCTGGATCCTCAACCGGGAACAAAACTTCGACCCTGCGGTTAAGGTTTCGGGACATTAAATCGGCGCTCCCCATCAGGACCTTTTCATTCCCTCCATTACGGAAATAGAAAATCCGGCTGTGTTCCAGGAACCGCCCCAGAATACTGATCACGCGGATATTTTCACTTAATCTCTCAATGCCCGGACGTAAGCAGCAGATGCTTCGGATGATCAGGTCAATCTTCACCCCCGCCTGAGAAGCCTCATACAGCAGGCTGATCATCGGTTTATCTACCAGCGCGTTCATTTTGAAGATGATATGCCCTGGTTCCCCTTTCGCCTGCAGGGCCATCTCTTCACGGATCAACTGTTCAAAGCGTTCCCGCATATTGATAGGTGCGACCACCAATTTGCGGTAATCCTCTTTCAGCGAATAACCAGTCAGATAATTGAACAGATCTGTGGTATCCGCTCCGATATCGGGGTCACAGGTAAACATTCCCACATCCTCATAGATCTGCGCGGTAATATGGTTGTAATTCCCCGTTCCAAGATGGATATACCGCCGGATGTGCTCTCCTTCTTTCCGAACCACCAGCGCGATCTTGCTGTGCGTCTTAAGGCCTAGCAACCCATAGGTTACGTGGACTCCTTCCTGCTCCAACAATCTGGCCCATTCAATATTGCTCTCCTCATCAAAGCGAGCTTTAAGTTCCACCAAGACTGCCACCTGTTTGCCGTAATCACGGCGCGCTTCCAACAGGGCCTGCACTATTGGAGAGTTGCCTCCTACCCGATAAAGGGTCTGTTTGATCGCCAGCACATCCGGGTCGCGCGCGGCGGTTCGCAAAAAATCAACCACAGGGATGAAGGAATCATACGGATGATGCAGCATGATATTATGCTGCCGGATAGATGAAAAAATTGAGGTGACTGGCATTTCAGCAGTGCGCTTCAAAGTATCCGGAGTGTAAGGGATGAAAGGTTTATCCTTAAGGTCATAACGATCAATTTTTGTAAGCTGCATCAAACTGGATAGATCTAAAGGTGCATCCAGTTCATACACATCATTGCTGTCCATTTTCAGGTTCTGGATCAAAATGTCCTTTATATAACTGGGCATATTCTTATAAACGATCAAACGGACCACATCGCCAAAGCGCCGCTTACGGACATTCTCCTCCATCGTTTCCAACAAATCGGAGGCTTCCAATTCCTGAATTTCAAAGTCCGCGTTCCGCGTAACATGAAACGCGTGGGCCTCTTTCACTTCCATCCCCTGGAAAAGCTTATTCAGGTTCTCAATGATTAACTGCACCAGCCACACAAAATAATGATGATATGGAACTGTTCCATCACGGCGAATACTTCCGGAAGATCTCTTAATGGGCACAAGCATCGGCAAGGAAGCCGGTACTTTTAAACGCGCAAAATGCTTCCTGCCTTGTTGGTCCTGGATCAATATCGCAAGGTTTAAACTCAGATTTGATATATGCGGGAAGGGATGTCCCGGATCAAATGCCAGCGGAGTCAGCACCGGAAATACAACCTCATCAAAATAGGAATCAACGGTCTCCTTTTGCCTGGCGCTGAGCTGCGCGTAATCCAATAGATGTATCCCGGCATTTTCCATTTCGGGAAGCAACACCTTGTTGAAATATTTACGCGCCTCTTCCATTAAACTCAAAGAGGTTTTGCGGATAGAAGCAAGCTGCTGGGCTGGAGTCTTTCCATCAATCGAGAGCTCAATCATACCAGTGTCATTTTGAATTTTCAGGCCGCCAACCCGGACCATAAAAAACTCATCCAGATTTGATCCCAAAATAGAAAGGAACTTGATCCGCTCCAGCAAAGGGTTGCTTTCGTCTTCGGCCTCTTCTAAAACGCGGCGCTGAAATTCCAGTAAGCCCAGTTCGCGATTAATATAATTCTGTGGCTCATCCAAGTTAATCTGATTCAATACCAGGTCGTTTTCGCTCATAATCTCCACCCGACATGTTAATTCAAATATCTTCCGTCAAACAAATATACCCGTAATATTTTTCTTCGTCAACAAAATAATGATGCCAACCAGTTGCCTGCCAGGGAGGAAGTAACACAGGCAAATCAACTTTTCAGCAACACTCCATTTCTCCGCAAACACATATACAACAAATATGTTATCATCTCCATAGAAAAAACTGTTTATTATGGAAGATAGGCGTTATGGGAAATCTAAATCTTGAAAACAGCTCCCATTTTTCTTCAACCCTTCCGATCAGCGTGCTGACGAAACCATTAAATTCCGACTTCAGGGCGTTTAATGTCCTTGAACAAGGCCCTGGCTATTTTTACGTTCAGCCGGGTTTTGAAGTTGGGATACGCATAAACAACATCGACGACGCCACCCTGATCCATCTGGTAAAAGAAATTGGCGGTGTTTCTGTTGTCACCTTTCTGGATCTTTCAGAAAACCGGAAAATCACCAACAAGGGTGTGTCCGCGTTAACCAGCCTGAAAAATCTGACAAGGCTCAACCTGAGTTCGTGCGGGCTGAACAACAGAGGATTGCCCTATATCGCGGAATTGAAAAACCTCGAATATCTCGACCTGAGCTACTGCAACCGCATCACTGATGAAGGAGTCAGGTACCTCCAGGGAATGACTCATTTGACCTTTCTGGACCTTCTGGGCACAACCAAAATTACAACAGCAGGGCTTAAGCGGCTGCGGCGCGAAGGATTAGAAATCCACAAATAAAACGCTTCTCTCATGCGTGTATAGATTGTTAGGTTACCCTAAACTGCATGTTATCGATATAATATGGCAGAGATATTACTTTTTAATTATCCTAAGGAAACTAAATTAATCATTATGGGTGAAATTGCTGCTATTTCTGTGTCCTTTTGCTGGGCAATCACATCAATATTTCTTACCTCAGCTGGCAAGAATTTGGGATCCATGGTCGTGAACCGGATCCGGTTGGTCTTCGCGGTAATCCTGCTGACCAGTGCGCACTTCATTCTTCAAGGACAGTTATTTCCCTTCGACGCAACCCCTGACCAGTTATTATGGTTGGGATTATCAGGTGTGATCGGATTGGTTTTAGGAGATGGATTTTTAATCAAATCCTACCTCATCATCGGTGTCCGGATTGGCACCCTGATCATGTCCAGTGTCCCTGTCATCAGCACTCTGTTTGCCTGGTTCCTGCTGGGTGAAAGGGTAAAATTCCTTGAACTGGCTGGCATCTTTTTAGCAATGTCCGGTATCATGATCGTTGTTTCTGATCGCAACAATGCCGGAAGAATCGAGAAAGACAAAAAACAATATGCCACCGGCATTTTATTTGCTTTTTTGGGAGCCTTCGGCCAGGCGTTTGGTCTGGTGCTGGCAAAAAAAGGATTGGCAGGAGATTTCTCTCCACTTTCAGGTGTACTGGTGCGGATGTTAGCGGCAATGATTTTCATGTGGATCATCACGATCTTCATGGGACAGGCAAAAAGCACCGTTCAAAAAAGTCTTTCAGAGCCCATTGCCTTAAGAAATATCGCTGTGGGCAGCTTTGTGGGGCCATTTATCGGTGTATGGCTTTCACTGATCGCTGTCCAAAACGCGCAGGTAGGCATTGCCTCCACCTTGATGGCCCTGGCTCCGATCATTATGCTGCCCATCATGAAATGGGGTTACAAAGAAAACATCAGCCGCCTGGCGATTACGGGAACACTTACAGCCCTGTGTGGTGTTGCGATGATCTTTATGGTGCCTGTTTAGTAGCGTTTCAACCAAACAATGCTGAATAGAATAATATACAATTACTTTACCAAAAACTAATTCTGCCAGCGACGCGGTTGATTTTCAAGATGTGCTAAAGTATTATGGTTAAGTGTCAAAAATCCCGCAATCTTGATGCTGGCCTTAGAAAACAATCATAAATGAGTAAAGATATTCCGGTAACCCAAACCAGGATAATTCCTCCTCGCAGGCGAGGCGATTTGCTCACGCGAAATCGTCTGTTAGAGATTCTTTCTGACCTGCTGGAGAAAAAGCTGTCTATCATCGCAGCTCCTGCGGGTTACGGAAAAACATCTCTCCTGGTTGACTTTGCCAACACGACTGAATTTCCGGTTTGCTGGTATACCATCGACAGCATGGACCGGGATCTTTACCGTTTCCTGACTTATTTTATCGCTTCCATTCAGGCAAAATTCCCAGAGTTCGGTCACCATGCGCTGGCATCACTCAAAAACGCTTCGCCCGAGAACCTGAATATTGAGCATCTGGCCGCCACCATTGTCAATGACGCTTTTGAAACCATCTCAGAACATTTTGTGATTGTTCTGGATGATTACCACCTGGTCAATGGAACACCTGCCGTTGAGCAATTCATCAGCCGGTTCATACAGGACGTAGATGAAAACTGTCACTTGATCGTTTCTTCCAGAACGCTGCTGACTCTTCCCGATTTTCCTTTAATGGTGGCCAGATCTCAGGTCGGTGGTTTGAGCTTTGAGGAACTGGCCTTTCAGGCGGAAGAAATCCGTAATCTTTTCCAGCAAAACTTCCATGTTGCCCTTTCCAACCAGGTCTCTGAAGAATGGTACGACCAGACAGAAGGCTGGATAACGGGATTATTGCTTTCAACCCAGATGCTTGAAAACACAATCCCCGATAAAAAGCGTACCGCACAGGCTTCTGGAGTGGGTCTGACTGAATATTTAGAAGCCATTCTGAACCGGCAGTCTCCCGAACTTCAGACCTTCTTACTGCGCTCATCATTACTTGAAGAATTCAACGCAAATTTATGCGAACAGGTGATTGGGCAGGCGCTCTCTCTTACTCATCAAAATTGGCAGCAGATGATGGACGACGTTCTTCTTAATAATCTCTTTGTGCTGCCAATCGGAGAAGACGGAACCTGGCTACGTTATCACCACTTGTTCAGCGATTTTCTTCAGAACCGGATCAGAAGCTCGCGCCCTCAGGAAGTAAAACGTATTCAGATCCAGCTTGCTGAACAACATGTAAAGGATCAGGACTGGGAAAAGGCCTATAACACCTTGATCGGCCAGGATGATAAAGAGAATGTAGCCCTGCTGATTGAAAAGGCAGGCCCCAGCCTGATAGCCCGCGGGCGCACCCGCACATTGGAGGAATGGCTGAAACAGCTGCCTTCTGAAATCAGGATATCCCGGCCAGCGTTGATTTCCCTCCAGGGAGCAATCGCAATCACGAACAGCGAATTCCGGAAAAGCATCCGTTTATTCAACCAGGCTATCAAAATCCTATCAAGCGAAAAAGATCTCGAACAATACACCCGCACCCTGGTCAGGCGTTCAGCCGCTTACCGCTTCCTCGGTGATCACCAATCGGCGCTTAAAGACGCTGAAGAAACGCTGCAAAAAACAGATGGTCATTCCAGCTTGCTGACCATTCGGGCAGAAGCCCTGCGCTCTAAAGGGGTCTGCCACTATCAGCAAGGCAAACTCCTGGAAGCGTTGGAATGGCTCACCCAATCCCTCGAGGCCTATCAGCTCCTGGGGAACAAAGAGAATGAAGCTATTCTGCTGATGGAGACCGGATTGATCCACCAATCCATCGCCAACTATGCCGAAGCCGAAGACAATTACCTGCAAGCGCTTTCCCATTGGAAAACCACAGAAAATTTAACCTGGTTGACGAATGTGATGAACAACCTGGGCGTGCTGCAGCACCAAAAAGGCGATTACGAAGCCGCTTCAAACACATTGGAAACCGCGCTTGAATATTCAAAAATTGTCATCTCTCCTCGCCTTGAAGCCTATGCCCTCGCCGATATTGGCGACCTTTACCGGGACCTTCATGCGGCCAATGAAGCCCTTAAAGCATACCGCCAATCCTATGTGATTGCCCAACGGATTGGCGACCAGCTTTTGATGATTTACCTCGATCTTGCTGAGGCCAATTTAGCCCGCATCCAAAAAAAATACGCTCAGGCTGAAGACAGGTTAAGTACTGCCTGGCAAATGGCACATGAGAACAAAACATTCTTTGAACAATGCCTGTGCTATTTTGAAACGGGTTCCCTGAGTATTTGCCTGAAGGATAATGAGAAAGCAATCCGCAACCTGGAAGAAGCGGTGAAATATTTCGAAACAGACAACCATATGCTTGAAGCTGCCCGAGCGCATTTGTATCTATCCATTCCCTATTTTCAAGAGAAAAATATTGATAACGCGATTGAACACCTCACCAGAGCCTTCGCAATCACTCAAAAGAATCAACACCCTTTGATTGTCAGCGGCTACTGGTTCAAAGAGGAATTTCTCCGGATGCGGAAAAACAGCAGAATTGGCCCAATCATTAAAAATTATCTGGCTAAAATTGAAAAGTTTGAGGAAGAGCTTCCCGAACTCAGAAGAAACCTCAGGCAACAGGCTACTGTCATCCCCTTTGCGCCGCCCAGGCTGCTGATCAGAGCGTTGGGAGCCAGTCAGGTCAAGCTTAATGAAAAATCAATTACTATTTCTGAATGGCAAACTCAAAACGCCCGCGATCTGTTTTTCATACTCCTGGCGCATCCGGAAGGTCTCTCAAAAGAAGCGATCGGTGTGATGTTCTGGCCAGATATTACACCAGAGGATCTGAAATACCGCTTCAAGAACACAATCTACCGCTTACGCCACGCGATTGGTAAAGAAACCATTCTTTTTGATGATGAATTGTATCGTTTCAACAGGTCGCTGGATTATGAGTATGATGTCGAAGCCTTTCTGCGGGAAATCAACCTGGCAAAATTCGCCAAACTGAAAACCACCAAGATCCAACATTTTCAAAACGCACTTGAATATTACAAAGGCAGCTATTTACCCGATCATGACGATACCTGGGTGATAGCCGAAAGAGAACGACTCTCTTCTCTGCACACCAAAGTATTACTGGACCTTGCCGAATCACATTTCGAAGATGGCGTTTTTGAAAAGGCTTTGAGATACACTCAGCAGGCAATCGATAAAGATCCCTGCCTCGAATCTGCCCACCGGATTGCCATGCGGATTCATGCCGCAATGGGGAACCGCGCAAATATTGAAAGGCAATACCAAAGCTGTATTCAATCCCTTTGGGATGAAATCAGCGCACCACCTTCAGAACAAACACAACAACTTCATAAGCAATTAATGAAGTGATCCCGCTCCCTTTTATCAGTTCTTTATCTGATAACAAAAACTTTTAGACAAGTTCATATCTGAGTATTACTGGCGCATATCCCATTTGACTTTTGTCTTTTGGGGATCATGTGTATTGGCTTTAAACACAATTGCATTGATCTGCTGGCAGATAATTCTTTGTATTTAAAGCCAATTTTGACGAATTTTAAAACTTATCTGATTTGAGACCCATTTAAAGCCTTTTTTTACACCCCAAAAACATACACTAGAGAAGACATCCGTAAGAAAACGGTAAGGAGTTAGTAATGAACACATTCGCCCAAAAAATTTCTAGCCTCACCATAAACGCCCAGACCATTCGGTTTGCTCTGCTCACCATGACACTTATACTCTTCGTCCTTTCAGCTGGCGCCCCTGGCTGCATCGGCGGTGTGGGCGGATAAATCCCCCGCTCTTACACAAATCATCTTTTCCAACTTTCAATCACATACGAGGATAAATAAAATGAAACTCATCTCCAAACTGAACCCCAAAATGATCCGCTTCTTCCTGCTCACCACCACCCTGGTGCTCTTCGTCCTTTCAGCTGGCGCCCCTGGCTGCATCGGCGGCGTGGGCGGATAAGTCCCCCACAATACCCTGAAATCATCTTTTCCAACTTTCAAACACATACGAGGATAGAAAAATGAAACTCATCTCCAAACTGAACCCCAAAATGATCCGCTTCTTCCTGCTCACCACCACCCTGGTACTCTTCGTTCTATCGGCTGGCGCCCCCGGCTGCATCGGCGGTGTGGGCGGATAGTTCATGATCCTGCTAACAGCCATCATCGCAGGCCTGATCGCAGGCTTTATCCGTGCAAAATGGAATGAACGAAAACTGAACCCTCTTACACTGAATTATGAATGGCTCGTTTTCGTGGCCTTCCTTCCACAATTGATCGCTTTTCAACTACCGTGGACACGGGCAACTTTATCAGATGGTTGGGTTCGAATAGCACTGGTCAGCTCGCAATTTTTATTACTGGTTTTTGCATGGTTTAATCGTAAGGCCCCTGGCTTCTGGCTTCTAGGCATTGGATTGGCTCTGAATTTTTTAGTGATCATTCTGAACGGTGGACTAATGCCCATCAGCCCGGAAATTGTAAGCAAGTACCTTCCAAATGCACCAGACGGTAAGTGGATGATCGGAGAACGGCTGGGAACCACCAAAGACATCGTTTTGAACATCTCAGAAACCCGTTTTTGGTGGCTTTCAGATCGATTTACACTACCAGATTGGATCAATTACGCAGTCGCTTTTAGCTTTGGAGATATTCTAATTTGGATAGGCGCATTCTGGTTACTATGGTCACTGGGTGCCCCACGAACCTCTTTACAGGAGAATTAACAATGAGCCCGAAAAATATTTTTTACCAAACTGAAGAAAAGTACAACGTACGAAAGTCACACACCCCGGCAGAGTACAGTCGGATCCTGACAGCAGCTGTTGTCAATAAGCAATTCTGCAACATGTTGCTCAAGAATCCAGCCATGGCGCTGGCAAATGGCTTCTGCGGTGAAAAATTCAACCTTACCAAAGAAGAAAAACACCAGGTTCTTTCTATTCGAGCTGCCTCTTTAGAGGAATTTGCGCAGCAATTGATCGCCGACAACGCAATGGCTCGTGTTTCTTGTTGTGCTGGCGATTAAGTAGCATCACAAACACATTTATCGGTAAGCTTGGCAGCAGATAAAAATAATGCTGTCCACCAGGGGTTAATATACTGTGGAATCAAAGAAACCTGTCAACGTCGAAGTAATACCACCCTCCGCTCCATTTCTACTGGAAGTGGAAAAGCTGTTTTCAAGCCTTTCCACTGTACAAAACTTGGGAGAAAGAGACTATTCGGGGGAAGATCACCGCTTACGGAGACTATTAGAGTTAAAAATGCTGTGTAATTTAAGCAAGGAACTGAGCTTAAAGACACAGAATCTCAATCTTCTCGATCATCTCGCAGAGCAAGCGGTTAAAGTAACGCTTTCTCAATTCAGCCAGATACTCACCTGGGAACCCGACGGCTCATTCATTTGTCAGGTCAGCTTTGGCGTGAGCACAGCAGACCAGCAAGCTGTTGCGCCTTATCGTGTTCCGATCAATTCCTGGCTTCATTACCTTCAAATTATTAATCAGAAGAAGCCCACCATACTGAAACGGGATGACCCTAATATTTCTGAAGATGAACGCAAGGCTTTAAGGCTGGATGCCGTTGATGAGTTATGGCTGCTGCCGCTTTGGGCTGGTTCCGAAAAAATCGGCCTGTTCGTTCTTGGTGATGATTCTAAAGCAAGAACTGGCCGGCAGAATTATGATCGCCTCGGTCAAATGACCCCTATCGCTGACCAGGCAACAATTGGCATTCAACGCAAACGTATCCAGCAAAACCTGGAAAAAAGCTTTGTTGAGATCATAATCGCTTTAGCGGAGAATATTGAAGTTGATGCCCGTTCTTCCAACCGCCACGAACATCACACTTCTGTGATCGTCACTACCATTGCCAGTTCGCTTGGTTTCCCACCTTCTGAGGTCCAATCCCTTCAATGGGCTGGTTTGCTTCATGATATCGGCAAAATGCAGATTCCTGAAGATCTTCTCCAAAAACCCGGCCCACTAACAGCAGATGAATGGGAGATTATGCGGGAACACCCTGTTTTTGGCGCGGACATGCTTTCCACCATCTCCCTTTTGAAGGATGTTGTTCCTGTCATAAAACATCACCATGAAAAATATGACGGCAGTGGTTACCCTCTTGGGCTAAAGGGAGAAGCCATTCCCATAGGCGCACGGATACTGGCAGTGGCCGATGCGTACAGTGTCATTGTGGGTGGGCGGGTTTATCGTGAGCCTCGATCACAACAGGATGCTGTTCTGGAATTACAACGATGTTCGGGTAAGCACTTCGATCCCTACATTGTGGAAAAATTCGTAGAGCTGATTAACGCAGGTCTTATCTATTAATTATCTTCCATACATCGGAACGGGGGCAGTCTACTCTAACCGGAAATGATCCGGTTAGAGTGGTTTAAAGATGCCTGAGCACATAAGGTCGACATAAACCAGGCCTATCATCATCACATTTCCTTTATCTTCAGTATAATTACAGGCGAAATGGATCTGAATAAAACCCTTTTTGATCTTGCCATTATTGGTGGAGGACCGGCCGGATTTTTTTGCGCGATTTCCTGCCTCGAAAAAAATTCCACTCTCAAAGTGTGTATTATTGAGAAAGGGCATCAGCTCCTCTCTAAAGTACTCGCCTCTGGAGGTGGGCGCTGCAATGTAACCAATGCCTGTTTTGACCCTGCTCAATTAGTCCTGAATTACCCAAGGGGAGGCAAAGCGCTGCGCGGTCCATTTACCCGCTTCCAGCCGCGTGACACGATTAAATGGTTTGAATCCAGAGGGGTCCTCCTGAAAACCGAACAAGATGGTCGTGTCTTCCCGGCCAGCGATTCCGCGAAAACCATCCAGTCCTGTCTGGTTCGCGCGGCGCAGGACCTGGGCGCAAATATCTTGAGCCAATCCGGGGTTGAAGGTATCCAACCCCTACCCAATCAATCCTTCCAAATCTTGCTCAATACAGGAACAAAGATATCAGCACGGAAGGTTTTGCTTGCTACCGGCGGGAGTCCTCAGGCTTATCCGCTCGCAGAAAGTCTGGGACACTCCATCCTTGCTCCAGCGCCCTCCCTGTTCTCCTTCAACATCCACAGTCCTCTTCTGGAGGGTCTGTCCGGCTTATCCATCCAGGACGCGGAGATTCAACTGGCCGGCACAAAGTTCAGGCAGCGCGGGCCAGTGCTGATCACCCATTGGGGGCTCAGCGGTCCCGCGGTATTAAAACTCTCTGCCTGGGGAGCGAGAGTCCTTTTCGAACAAAATTATCAGGCCAGCCTGCTGCTTAACTGGCTGCCGGCATTTAATCAGGACAGTTTATTTCAGCGGTTTTTATCCGAAAAAGATCTCACGAACAATCATCTGATACAAACCACAGACCCCACCCACACTTTACCCCGCCGGATCTGGAAACGTCTCATTGACATGGCAGGAATTTCAAATGACGCTGCCTGGCACGTGGCTTCAAAAAACCAGCTCAACACACTTTCCACACTCCTGACGAGAACCGAGCTTAAAATCCAGGGCAAGGGAGAATTCAAAGAAGAGTTCGTAACCTGCGGTGGCGTCGACCTGAAGGAAATCAATTTTAAAACCATGGAAAGCAAAATCTGCCAGGGAATATATTTTGCCGGTGAACTTCTGGATATTGATGGGATTACCGGCGGGTTTAATTTCCAAAACGCATGGACAACCGGATGGATCGCGGGGCAGGCCATAGCGGAAGCGTTATCTGCCTGAAAATTTCTACTACGTATTGCTTGACAGTTCCTTCTTAGTTTGTTATAACTTTACTCAATGAAAAACAACCTGATTGCTATTCATCATCATCACATCAAACTTCCCCAATTCTGACCGGTGGAGGTCTGGTGTGTTTACCATACCGACTAAACCATGAATACCAAGCCCCCGGTCAACCGGGGGCTTTTTGTATATCAAGCATAAGGAGACAGAATGTCCACCCAAAACAAACCAAACAAACCCGACCATATCGTGCGCCTTTCTCTGCCATCAAAAGGACGATTGGCTGAAGACAGCTTAAGCTTATTGAAAGATTGCGGCCTGGATGTGTACAAGCCGAATCCACGACAGTACGAGGCACGCATCCCTAACGTACCGGAATTAACCGTCCTGTTTCAGCGCCCCGGAGATATCGTCGCCGGTGTTCGCGACGGAAGCGTAGACTTTGGAATCACCGGATTGGATATTGTGGAGGAGCGCAAAGGAAAAAACGGCGACATTCTGATCCTTCACGAGGAACTTGCTTTTGGTAAATGCTCCCTTGCGCTCGCGATTCCAGAAAACATGGAAGGGGTCTTCGATATGGCTTCTTTGAAAACCTTTGCGAATTCGCTCCCCGTGCCGCTAAGAGTTGCCACAAAGTTTCCTGTCCTCACCGAACGATTTTTACAAAAACACCAAATACCCCATACACTGATCTCGTCCGAAGGCACCCTTGAACTGGCGCCTTCCATCGGTTACGCGGATATCATCTCTGATCTGGTCTCTTCCGGGCAGACCCTCCACGATAACCGGCTAAGACTGCTTGATGATGGCTTAATCCTCAAATCTCAATCCGTTTTGATCGCCAACAAAAAAGCGCTGAAAACCAACCCGCTGGCTTTGAAAATCGCCCGGCAGCTATTGGAGTACATAGAAGCGCATCTGCGCGCGAATGAAAATGTTGCTATCTTTGCGAACATGCGCGGTGCGTCTCCCGAAGCCATCGCGGAGCAATTATTCTTACAACCGACTGTTGGCGGGCTTCAAGGCCCGACCATTTCCAGAGTAATCGTACGCGATGGTGACCCCAACTGGTACGCGGTTAATGTAATCGTCAGTCGCAACAAACTCTTCAATGCCATCACAGAACTCCGCGATATTGGCGGGAGCGGTGTTGTGGTGATGCCTGTGGATTACATTTTTGAAGAAGAACCCCCCCGCTATACAGCCATGCTGAACGCTTTGGAAATCAAATCATAAAATTTTTAGAGGTGAAGGATGTTAAAAATTTACGATGCGGAAACCGCAAAAAAAACCCTGCTCAAACGGGTTCCACCCGATGAAATACCTGTACCCGAATCAATCCTGAAAGGGATTGAAAAGATTTTTGGCGAACCTTTAACCCCGGAAGAAGCGGTTAAACGCATCTTAAGAGATGTCCGCGAGAACGGTGACGCGGGGCTGCGCAAATGGGCACTTAAGCTGGATGAATACGGCCCTGAAAACTTTGCCATTCCCAAAGATAAAATACAGAACGCGCTGCAAGATATTCCCGCGAAAGAACGGGAAGCTCTGGAACTGGCAGCAAATCGGGTGCGCCAATACCACGAAGCCCAGCCTGTCACCTCCTGGATGACCCAGAACATGGGCGGCACATTGGGCCAGTTCGTGCGCCCGATTCGCCGGGTAGGCCTGTACATTCCCTCAGGCAGCGCTCCACTGCCCTCAACAGTGATCATGTCCGCTGTGATCGCCCAGGTCGCCGGGGTGAAAGAGATCGCCCTGGTCGCCCCACCCGAACGCGGAACCGGAAAAATCAACCCCTTCATTCTGGCTTCAGCCGCTTTGCTCGGCATTGATGAAATTTACGCCATCGGCGGCGCGCAGGCCATTGCTGCTCTGGCTTACGGCACCGAGAGCATTCCGGCTGTGGATAAGATATGCGGGCCAGGCAATCTTTTTGTCGCGCTCGCAAAACGTCAGGTTTTCGGCACAGTAGGCATCGACAGCATTGCCGGCCCATCTGAAGTCCTGGTCATCGCGGACGAGTCCGCCCGTCCCGACTGGATCGCAGCCGATATGCTGGCTCAGGCTGAACATGATGTACTGGCTTCTGCAATCCTTCTCAGTCCTTCTCAAGAACTCATTGACAAAGTCGCGGTTGAAGTTGAGAAACAGTTCAAACAACGCAACCGGAATCCGATCCTGGAAATCTCGCTCCAGAATCAAGGCGGCGCGGTACTGACGCGCGATCTGGATGAAGCTGTCGAGCTGGCCAACGCTTACGCGGTGGAACACCTTTGTCTTTCAGTAGAAGACCCCTGGGCCCTGGCCAACAAGATCTACGCCGCTGGAGCGGTTTTCCTGGGCGAACAATCCTTTGAGGTCCTTGGAGATTACGTGGCCGGCCCCAGCCACGTGCTTCCCACCGGCGGCTCCGCCCGTTTCAGCTCCGCTTTGAACGTGCTCGATTTTGTGCACCACATGAGCCTGGTCGCTCTGGACCGGGAAACAACGCAGGAAATCGCCCCCGTAGCTGCCACCATCGCCGACGCGGAAGGGCTGGACGCGCACGCCTACGCCGCCAGAGTGAGATTATGAAACTCGCTGCCAGATTCGAGAATTTTCCGCCGTACACCCCCATCGAACCCTTTGAGGTGCTTTCCAGGCGCCTCGGGATCCCGGCGGACCGGATTATAAAGGTGGACGCCAACGAAAACGCGTATGGTCCCTCTCCAAAGGTGGCTGAAGCGCTTTCTCAACTGGCTTTTCCTCATATTTATCCTGATCCCGAAAGCCGTGCTTTGCGCGAAGCGCTGGCGGAATTCACCGGCGTCACCATGAAAAACCTGGTGGCCGGCGCCGGTGCAGATGAACTGATTGACCTCTTGCTCCGGTTGGTGCTGGAGCCTGGTGATACTGTCGTGAACTTCCCACCTACATTTGGCATGTATTCTTTCGACACCCTGCTGAACACCGGAAAGGTGGTCGAAATTCCCCGCCTGCCCGATTTCTCGCTGGATCTGCCCGCTATCCTGAACGCGGTGGAGAAACATCACCCCAAAGTCCTCTTCCTGACCACACCCAACAACCCCGATGGCAGCTTCCCCGGTGCAAATGTGATTGACCGGATATTAGACCTGCCGGTACTGGTAGTGATCGACGAAGCCTATATTGAATTTCCTGAAAGAGGCGGACATCTGGGTGAGAAGCTCACGCGGATCCGCCAGGTCACACAGCGCGAGAATCTGATCGTATTGCGAACCTTCAGCAAATGGGCTGGACTGGCCGGGCTTCGGGTTGGATACGGTGCCTTCCCGGATTGGATCCTGCCAGCGATATGGACGGCAAAACAACCGTATAATGTAAATGTCGCTGCCACCGCCGCTGCTTTGGCCTCCCTGGCTGATGCGGACTATCTGGCTGAAAACGTTGACCGTATCCGCCAGGAGAGAGCGCGCCTGTTCGAGGCATTGCAAGCCATACCTTTCCTGTCGCCATATCCTTCACAGGCCAATTTCATTCTATGTGGTGTCCATGGAACAAACGCGGCAGAATTAAAGAACACGCTGGCCTCACAGGGCATCCTGGTTCGTTACTACAACAACGCGCTCCTGAAAGATACCATCCGCATCAGTGTAGGCCGCCCTTCTGACAGCGACGCGGTAATTGGCGCGCTCAAGAATTTGGCTTAGTGTATAAGGAGCAATACGAATGAAAACAGCTTTTGTCCTTTACGAAAATTTTTCAAACCTCGACTTTGCCAGCCTCTATGGCCCATTGCTCAATCTAAAAAAATTGAACCTCATCGATGATCTAACATGGGAAACCTGCTCCACAAATGCCAGCGCGAAAAGCGATCAGGGAGTGCGGTTCGCTCCCACTCAAATTGGAGAAAGCCTGGATGGGTTCGACCTGGTGATTGTTCCCGGCAGTTTCGATCTGGGTGCTTTATTGCTGGAGAAAAATTTTCTGGATTGGTTGAAAACGGCTGGTTCAGCGGCACGAATTGCCGCTGTAGGAAAAGGAATTGTTTTATTAGGCGCTGCCGGCCTGATCAAGGGCAGGAAAACCGCCGCGATGGCGGCCGACTTCCCGGTTCTGGAAGAATTTGGCACATTTCCGCAAAACGACTCCATTGTTACGGATGGAAACATCTGGACAGCGACTGGCTCTGGCGCGGCATTGGAGCTGGGAATCCAGCTTTGCGAAAACCTGGCGGGGCCAGAAGCGGGTCACATCATCCGCGAACAACTTGGTCTGCCCATTCCTGGCGTTGCCCTGCCAGGCCGGTCCGGCAAGGTCAGCCGGAAAACAAAAGAAACGGCTATTGAACTGGAATTGAATATTGACGGCAGCGGGAACCACGACATTGAAACCGGCCTGCCCTTCCTCGACCACATGCTCAGCCAGATTGCCGTACATGGGTTGTTTGATTTGCGCGTCGCGGCAAAAGGAGATATTCAAATCGACCCGCACCACACCATGGAAGATGTCGGGCTGGCGCTCGGACAGGCATTCCAGGAAGCGTTGGGAGACCGAAAAGGGATTGTCCGCATGGCCTCTCACGATTGGACCATGGACGAAAGCCTGGCCTGGGCCGCGGTGGATTTCTCAGGCCGGCCTTACGCGGTCATCCAGACCAACTGGCAATCTCCCGCTGTCGGCGGGCTGCCGGTATCCTTGTTCGCCCACTTTTTAGAGAGCTTTGCCCTTCAGGCACGGTGCAACCTGCATGTGCGCTCAATCTATGGGCGAGATGACCACCATCAGGCTGAGGCTATCTTTAAAGCGCTTGCCAGAGCCCTGGACGCGGCCACCTGCATCGACCCCCGTCGTGCTGAAAAGGTGCCATCCAGCAAAGGGATTCTTTTCTAAGGAGACAAGATGAATTCTTACGACGCTTTACTGGTAAATGCCGGAACTGGCAACCTGCACTCTGTTTACAATGCCCTGGATCATCTGGGCTATAAAGTAAAAATCACCGACCGGCCCGAAGACCTTAATCTCCGCTGCCGGGTGGTATTGCCCGGTGTGGGCGCGTTCGGCACTTTCATGGAAGGTTTGAGTTCCTTAAATCTGGTAAACGCCCTCAAGGAAGTAGCCCGGCGTGGCGACCCCTTATTGGGGATTTGTGTGGGAATGCAGGTCCTTTTGGAAATCGGAAAAGAGATGGGAGAACATCAGGGCCTTGGTCTTGTTCCCGGTCAGGTCATCCGTTTCCCTGAATTTAAGGAACTTAAAGTACCGCACACTGGCTGGAATCAACTGGTACAGCAGCGCGACTCTCAGCTCTTTGAGAACTTGCAGGACGGGGCTTACGCCTATTTCAATCATTCTTATTACTGTGAGCTTCAAGATGCCGATGACGCGCTGTCACTGACTGATTACGGCCTCACTTTCGCCAGTGCCATCCAGCGCGGCAACTTGTTTGGTGTCCAGTTCCATCCCGAAAAAAGCCAGCGTGTCGGGCAGACCATTCTCGCAAATTTTTTTAAGGTCTGAAGCTGTTCTTTTAATTAAATTCGTTCTGAAAGCAGGAGAATCACCGCATGGCATACGGCCAGCCGCAAATCGCCTTATTTGTTGATCTGGAGAACCTGATCAGCACAATTAAGCACCAATCTCAAACAGGGATTGGAGATTTTGGCACGCAGGCATCCATCAATTTCGAAGCGCTCATCTACTACATTGAAAAACAATTTGGGGATATTGGCAAAGAGAACTTTTTCGTTATCGCCAATTTCACCCATTACAACCAGCAATTAGGCGGGTTGAACCGGCTGGCAACCTTGATCAACGTGGATAGTTTTGACTCGCGGGAAGTCCGCAGTAAACAGCAGCACACTCCCGGAAAACGCCACGTTATCCAGAACTACAGCGATATGGCCCTCGCGTTCCAGGCCGGCGTTCATATCGCGACCTCTCCCGCGGATATCTATATTTTTGTCACTGGCGACGCCGCCTTCGCGGCTGTGGCCACATTGATCCAGGTACATTACAAACGTCAGGTGCATTTCATCCTTCCAGACGAAAACAAAGCCGCGGCTATCCTTAAAGAGCGTTTTCTTTACACGCCGTTTTCAGAGACACAACCAGCTCCGCGCATGGAACCGAAAAACGCGGTTGAAAATGAAATCATAGAAAAAGTCATAGACCAACCTGCAGCTAACGATCCGGTCGAAATCATCCGGGACGCCGTGACGAAACTCCGGCTTGAATTCACCGTCGCCATTCCTTCCGCCTTGATCCGCAGTTTCCTGGGAACCCAAACAGCTCAAAAGATACTGGACCGCGCCCGCACTGAAGAGGTGATAGACCTCTGGACAGGTAAGAATGATATCGAGTTTATCTCGCTTCAAAAAGAAAGGATGTTTGGCAAAATTGTTGAGATGCCTTCCAGGAAGGGCATTGAACAAGCCGCCCGCGTTTTGCTGGCCGTGACAGAAATTGCCAATCAGACTGAAAGACCTGCCAGCAGGTCCGATTGGCGAAAGCGCCTCAGAGAACTATTAAAGTTCTCCAATGCTGAAAGTAAAAAATGGCTCGACCTGTTGCTGGCGGCGGGTATCCTGCGTGATGAGCGCATCCAACGCCCGGATATTACACTCGATTCCATCATCCCATTTATCCATCAGGTTGAAATGAACCTGTCCCCTACAAGGAACCAATAATGTCCAAAGAATTTATCATTTTTCCCGCGATTGATCTCCATAAAGGTAAAGTTGTGCGGTTGAAAGAAGGCGACCTCGACCGTCTCACCCAGTACAGCGATGACCCTGCCAGTACCGCCAGCCATTGGCTTGCCACTGGCGTGGCCTGGTTGCATGTCATCAACCTGGATGGCGCTTTTGAGAAAACCGATGACGACAACCTCCTGGCCTTGCAAAGCATGGTGCGTGTGGCACAGAACTTCGAGGCACGGGTCCAGTTTGGCGGAGGGTTGAGATCGATTCAGGCCATTGAAAAGGTGATCGGGGTTGGGGTCGACCGGGTTATTCTGGGAACTGCCGCGGTGACTCATCCCGAAATCCTTCCTGAAGCCCTAGAGCGGTGGGGCAGCGACCGTGTGGCTGTCAGTCTGGACGCGCGCGACGGAATGGTCCGTATCCGGGGCTGGCAGGAGGCAACCGATCTTTCCGCGTTGGAACTCAGTAAATCTTTCCAACAGCAAGGTTTGCGGTGGCTGGTGTTCACTGATATTGCCAGAGATGGGCTTCAAACCGGGTTAAACCTTCCCAAAACCGTTGAGATCGCGCGATCAACCGGATTAAACGTAATCGCTTCTGGTGGGGTCAGCAGTAACATAGATATACAGGCCGCATTGGATGCCAATCTGGCTGGCGTGATCGTTGGCAGGGCGTTATATGAAGGAACCGTCAACCTGGCTGATTTCTTAAAACCTTTGGGGAGGAAGTGAGTTTATGTTAGCAAAAAGAATAATTCCTTGTCTGGATATCAAAGATGGAAGGGTGGTGAAGGGAGTCAACTTTGTTGACCTCCGTGACGCTGGTGATCCGGTTGAACAATCCCGGATTTACGATGCGGCCGGCGCGGACGAACTGGTTTTTCTGGATATTTCCGCCACACCGCGCGGGCATCAAACTGTAGTGGAAATGGTTGAGAAAGTCGCCAGGCAGGTCTTCATGCCGCTGACGGTTGGTGGCGGCATCAGAGCCGTTGAGGATATGCGCAGGTTATTATTGGCCGGAGCAGATAAAGTCAGCATCAATTCTGCCGCAGTCCGCGATCCTTCCCTGCTGACTCAAGGCGCGGATCGGTTCGGCAGCCAGTGCATCGTCCTGGCTGTAGATGCTCGCAGAATCAACCGGCCAGGTGAACCATCCAGATGGGAAGTGGTGGTCAATGGCGGACGCACACCCACCGGTCTGGACGCAGTAGAGTGGATTGGTAAAGGCGTTGAACTTGGCGCAGGCGAGATCCTGCTGACCAGTATGGACGCGGACGGCACCCTGGCGGGTTATGACATTGAATTAAACCGGACCGTCGCAGAGGCGGTTAATGTGCCGTTGATCGCGTCGGGTGGAGCGGGTACCATGCAGCATTTCGCTGAAGTCCTCACCGCTGGAAAAGCGGATGCCGCGCTGGCGGCCTCGCTGTTCCACGATGGGAAATTGGAAATCAAAGCGCTGAAAGAATTCCTGATTGGTTGGGATATCCCAATCCGGCAGGTAGATTGAAAACCAAAAGAGGAGAAAAATGGAATTTATCCCAAAATTTGACCAGCAGGGTTTAATCCCGGCCATAGTCCAGGATGCGAACACCAGACAGGTGCTCATGCTGGCTTATATGAATTTGGAATCTTTGAATAAAACATTGGAAACCCGCCAGACCTGGTTCTGGTCCCGCAGCCGGCAGGAATTGTGGCATAAAGGCGCCACATCCGGGAATACCCAGCAGGTCGTGGAAATCTATTTCGACTGTGATTCGGACACCCTTTTGGTGTTGGTTGACCCGGCTGGCCCCGCCTGCCACACCGGAAAAACAAGCTGTTTTCATAACCTGCTACTGAAGCAAGACCGCGAACCGGAGCGTAAGAATGAAAATTAATGAACTATTTGCCATAATTCTGGATCGGAAGAACAACCCCAAAGAAGGCTCTTATACCAATTACCTCTTTGACAACCAGGAAGATAAAATCCTGAAAAAAGTTGGCGAGGAAGCGGTGGAGGTTATTATTGCCGCCAAAGGACAGGGAAAACAAAGGATCATTGAAGAAGTTTCTGATCTGACTTACCATACCCTGGTGCTTCTGGCCGCGAATGAGATCTCTCTTGAAGAAATCTCTGAGGAGTTGGAGAAAAGGCACAGCGGCTAAGCGCAAAGAGAGATCAGATCAATCCTGATACAGATCAAATTGAGGATTGACAATAATAGAATAAGTGTTCTATAATATAGAAAACCTGTTCCGGTTTTCTATATTTTTTAATGATGAAACAAAAATTTACTACCCCAAAAACATTCAATAATCTCCGGGGGGATGTGATCAATGTCGCTGAGATTTGCCCTGCCACCCGCGCGTTAGGTCCCGGCTTACGCGCGGTTTTATGGGTACAGGGCTGCCCATTCCATTGTGAAGGCTGTATTGCCAAAGAATGGATTACGTTGAAAGAAAACAAATTACTGCCTGTAGAGGAAGTGGTTGAAAAACTGCTTTCAATCCCGGAGGTTACCGGGATCACCTTTTCGGGTGGCGAACCGATGCTTCAGGCAAAAGGTCTGTTTGAAGTGGCCAGGCTTGCGAAACAAAAGCGGAAACTGAATATTGTCTGTTTTACAGGCTATGAATTTGAACACCTGCGCACCCGGCCCCCAAGCAAGTGGGTCTCGCGATTCCTTGAAACCATAGATGTTCTGATTGATGGCCAATATGTCAGAGCGTTAAATGACAATAAGGGAATGCGAGGCAGCAGCAACCAGAGAATCAATTTCCTCACAGACGAATTGATTGGAATTGATTTTGAAAAACAAATCCGCACCAATGAAATTCAAATTCTGGAGGGTCAGGCTTTATTGATCGGTGTTCCACCCAAACAAATGCTGCTGGCTTTCGAATCAGCACTTGCCAGCCTGGACACCCTGCCATTAAGGTTGATAAATTATGAGCGGACATAAAAAAGCGACAATCACCATCAGCCAAAAAGAATATCAACGGCTACATAAAAATGAACTGCGGATGCGCTTTATGCATGAACCTGTCCCGGAAAACCTGAAGACGCTGGAATACCATGCCCAGGATGCCTACCAGAAAGAACTGCAAAACCTTGAAACCCGCCAACGGAATTTTGAAAATATTATTTCAGGTTTTGAAGCACATATCCGCAACCTGGAGACTGAAACCAACGGGGTGTTGATTGACCATCAGACCGGTCTTAGCGAATTCATCCTGTTGGCTGCAGAACAAAACTGGAACAAAACGCAACAGGCACTGCAATCCCAGGAAGCCCGTACAAACGCTTTGCTGCACGATTTGACTTCTAATTTTGAAGGTCAAATTGCCCTTCTTACCGACCAGTACAATTCAGAAAATGTGAACCGTAAGACTCGTGCTGATAAGGTGCGCCAATGGATCGTGCAAACCATTCAGATGCTTCAATTTATCCAGGGAAATTATGATCATGAAAAATTCGCGCCGGGTCAGGTTGAAGCGCAAATTCAACCGCTGCAGCTCGCACAGGATAATTTTGAAAATGGTTTTCTGGAAACTTCACTTGCGGCATCCCAACAGGTTTATTTCGCACTTTCTAACCTGCGTTTGCAATTGGAAAGCCAGCAGCATCATTACAATATTCTGCTGGAAGTAGCCGGGCAGAATATCGAAAAACTCTATCTTTTAGCCAATGAAAATCGTTTTTTGCCAGGTGTGGATCTGGATGGAAACGAAATGGACACTCAGTTGGATATTGATTACTGGTCCTCTCGCAAGTTAAGTCGTTTGATTAACGAAATCCAGGGTCAGGCACACGCTCTCGAAAATAATCAACAAACTCTGAACAACCAGATACTAACCCATCTGATCGAGATTGAAATTCCCCGTCTGGAACAGCAGCTGGAAGATATCATTTACCGTGCACGGCTGAATGCTCTAAATTCCCAATTACGGATTAACATCGCCGATTTCGTTTTACAGGCTTTGGAAACCCAGGGCTATAGAATTGAAGACGCCCAATACTTGAACAAAGACATGCGGCAGGAGTATCAGGTGATGGTAAAAAACATGGAAGGTAATCAAGTTCTGGTACAGGTCATCCCCAATCAGGATTATGAGAATGAACTCCAAATGCATTCAATGAATCAAACTGCCCGAACCCGGCACGAACTGCAACAGCAAACCCGGGAAATCGGTAAAGCTTTGAATTATTTTGGACTGTCAATGGGGCCTATAACTGAAATAGACCCAATCCATCCCAATACACAAACCTCACGTAATGGACGTCAACGCCGGATCAATCCGCAGATTAAAGATATTACATGGAAACAAACCCACGCGCTCTAAATCACCGATTCGATCGGTTAAACCTGGCATTGCAAGGGCTTTCTCTTTCACGCTTCCTCGTTTTGTATGGAGCGGGTGTTTCGGACTCTTATCTGGATCAGGAAGGAAATGAAAGCACCATTGAAGAAGCTTTGTTAGACGAACTAAAATCACGCGGGTTTCAACGGGTTGTGTATTACTCTACCATGAAATCGATCTATCATCTCGATCCGGAATCTCAGGATCTGGCGTGGAGAACAGATTCCAAACCGGATTTTTCCACTGTTAACTCGGACACGATGAAATTCCTCTCTGACGGCCCTTATGGAAACCAAGCGATTTTAACACAAAATCCTCATTCATTATTGAATCCCTTTGAATCGCTCCAGATGGGAGACGCGCACGCAATTCGCGCGTTGGATTTTTTGATGCAAGGGTCTCAACAGGTACCCACAGCGCTTGTCTTCCCAAATTTTGAGAATACCAGCGTCTTTTTTGAAGATCAGAGAACTTTATCCGGCATTTTGGAGAGCTGGATTAATTTACCGGAAAACAACCCTAATCACTGTATCTTTCTGTTCACCTCTTCCACCTCAACCATGCTGGCTGATCATCTGGCTTCCTGTGCTATTAAAAGCCTTGAAAATCTCATCCAGGATTTCTCATCCACAGGAAATCATACTTCGACTGTTTTTGAGCTGACTGGGCCAGAAAGCGATGAGATTGAACGTTTAATCAACTTTTCGGCGCAGTCCAGAGAAACCATGCTATCTGATGAGGAAAAGGCTCAGTTAATCCATTGGATTGAGGGAGAAAATAAGCCGCTTAAGCATTGGATCAGCAAAGTGAACACTCTGGACCAACTGGACATGCGGGTAATTCGCCAATCAAATTGGTTCTCAGCGATCCGCTCCACCCATCAATCCGCTTTGGAAGAATTGGATAAGCTGGTTGGTCTGCAGGATATTAAGAACCGGGTCCATGAATTAAGCGCCTGGATGAAACTGAATCTCCAGCGAGAGGAAACACAAAATAAGAATAGTTTTCACCCAACTTTAAATTTCGTTTTCTCCGGAAACCCCGGCACAGGAAAAACTACTGTGGCCAGGTTGATGGGAGAAATCCTTCATGAAATTGGGTTTCTGCGGAAAGGTCATCTGATAGAAGTGAGCGGGTTGGACCTGATCGCGGATCATCTTGGGGGAACCGCGCAAAAAACCAACCAGGCCATCGACCAGGCCCTGGATGGCGTGCTGTTCGTTGATGAAGCTTATTCCCTTTCAAGTTCTGACCAACAGGATTTTGGGAAAGAAGCCATCGCCACTTTATTAGCCAGGATAGAGAATGACCGCCACCGGTTGGTGGTGGTTGTCGCTGGTTATCCCGTGCACATGATCGATTTCCTCAAATCCAATCCCGGGCTGTCCCGCAGGTTCCCGGTGGATAATATCTTCAATTTTCCTGATTTCACCCCCGATGAATTATGGGGAATTTTCAACCAAATGGCGGTTTCGCGCGGTTTACACATTTCTCATGAAGATGAAGAGCAGTTTACCCAAACTGTATTTTCTATCCCCAATAATGGGAACCAGCATTTCAGCAATGCCGGTGAAATTCGGAATTTGGTGGACGCGCTGGATCGTAAGCGCGCTGCCAGAATAATCCAAAAAAACCTCAGCCTTACCGAACCATTACGGGTTATGGATATCCCTGAAAAGTATTGGAATAAACGTTCTGTCACATTTGAGACAATCGAAGAATTGCTATTGGAACTCAACCAACTGGTTGGCCTTAGCGAGGTGAAAAGATATTTCACCCGTTTGGCACGCCAAATACAACTGGAAAATTTTCTGAGTGAGTCTACTCCATTGCACCAGGAATTCCCTCTTCGAAATCTTATTTTCAGTGGAAACCCGGGAACCGGTAAGACAACAGTTGCCCGTTTGATCGGGAAATTATTCAAATCATTAGGATTGCTTCAAAAAGGTCACTGTGTTGAGGTGTCAAGGGCTGATCTGGTGGCTGGTTATGTCGGTCAGACCGCTATAAAAACACAAAAAAAATTCCAGGAAGCGCTGGATGGTGTCCTCTTTCTGGATGAAGCCTACGCCCTGACACGTGGACATAACGATCCTTTTGGGATAGAGGCGGTCGACACCCTGGTGAAAATGGCAGACCAATACCAGCAGCGCATACTGGTCATCGCCGCGGGATATCCCCGTGAAATGACGAAATTTATCGACAGCAACCCGGGATTGAAATCCAGGTTTGAACCCCCAATTCATTTTAAGGATTTGAACCTGGACGAATTAAACACAATCTTTAAAGATATCGCCAACCAAGAAGGTTTCTTACTGCCTACCGGACTGGAGGAATATCTAAAGATCTATTTTAGTTCGGTTAAAAACATGCAGGGCAAAAATTTTGGAAATGCCAGAACGATCCAACAAATTTTCCAGACCATGAAAGGCAACCTGGCTGAAAGAGTTTTCTCACAAATAGATCTTAATACCCGTTCAGATCAGATCAATCTGGAAGAAATCAAAGCATTTAAGTTGGAAGATATTCCTTCAACTTCTCAGAACATGCCCGAAATATCCAACCCATACAAAACCAATGACAACCGGAATCATAATATGACTATCACAAATCATCTGGAAGATTCTGCTTTCTTGCTTTGATCTGATAATTTCAAACAGTTTGGTGAATAACTCGATCCAGCGCTTTTTGAAAAACCGGCAGCATTTCCAACAACCAGTTTTTATAAGCCTGACGTTGTCTCGTTTTCAATCTTTGCGGAATTCGCTCGAAAATCTCGATACTTCTTTCCCAATTTTGGATTGCTTCCAGCGTTTTTCCTTTAATCGCCAGTTGGACTGCCCCCAACATCCAGTAAACCGATGCCTGTTGGTGACTTTCGGGACGAAATAAACCTATCGCTTGTTTTAATAACATTTCAGATTCGTATTCAATACCCAATTGGTGAGCCGCCAGCCCTGCTTCCACCAACATCTCCGGCGCCGCCTGGTTATCCGGTATATTCAGCTTCTGGTTTTGCAGGGCTTGCATTACCTGGTAAACCGAAGCGCCTTTATTCTCCGCGATCTTTTGATCCAGAAGCTCCCTGAAGCCCAACCCGGTCTGACCAAGGTGAGAGGGTTCAAACCAATTAATCCATGAATAGGCTTCTTCGGCATGCCGGACCAGTTCAAGACTCATGTCCTCAATCCGCTCCAAGTACCACGGAATCTGTTGGAAATATTCTGCTCTGCGAGTAGTGGTCAGGCTCTTAACCAGAGATTTCAAAATTTCTTTGGCATCTGTCCAATGTATATACGCCTTACGGTTCTCCTGCAAACGCCATTCGATCCAGCCCTGCATCCATAGCGCGACCGCGTACTTATACTGGCTGCTCTTATAAAGAGGTACAGCTTTTTGGATATTGCCAAGCGCGCTTTTATATTCACCCCGAGCCGCTCTGATAACAGCGCAATGCGTCAATGCCTCAGCGTATTCCAGCGGGTCAATCGATTTTTGTGTTTGTTCAAGCAATTCTTTGATCAGGTGATCCACATTCCTGTCTGAAAGACTTTCAGTCCGTAAAGCGTCAATCATCTCCCGTGAAACCAGTGAGAGATTGGTTGGATTGATGACATTCAACCACTCGTGTGCTTCCTCAAGAGAAATCTTCACTTCCCTTTATCCCCATTCTGTTCCTTGCCCATGGCATCCAAAATCTGCGCGGTGCGCAGTAAAAATACTTTTCTCATGTTCTCAGTAGTGTCTTCTGTCCTGGGCAGGTCCTCCAGGGCGTGGGCGATGCTCATGACCATCTCGGCTTGCGCCTCGGCTCTTCCCAGTTCCTGGTATGCAAGACGGGTCGCGTCTCCATAAGCCCTGGTGGCTTCCGCGTTGCCAATCCAATCCTCCGCCCACAGGGTTATCCGGCTTTCATCCACCTCGCTATCATTGATCACCACATGCCCGACATCAATCCAAAGTAATTCCGCGCCAACCGCTTTCAGACTGGCCTTGATTCCACGATTGAAAAGCTCCATTTTTAAATTTCGCCGCGGATCCTGACCTTCTTCCTTGGGAGCGGTCAAATAATCGATCTCGTGTGAGTTGATATAGGATTGGATCGCTCCCAGAACTTTCCCCTGCACTGTCTTATGCCACGGCTTTGGCCCTTCATCGGTTACCGACAGGTTGTAGGCCATTTGGCGAAAAGATTGTTCGGAATAAGGATAAGGAGCGCTTAAACTTCGTGTGTACACATCCGTCAGAATCCTGAAGCGGAACTCAATATCCTTCAATGTGACCATAATGCCGTCTTTGGTGATTGTTTCCAGTTCATCCAGATGTCCGTGCTGGTCATCCAGGTTGGCAACCTGCCCAATCGTTTCAAAGGGAAGCATAAAGTAAGCCTGAGACATACTCACTTTTGAAGGCTGTCTTAAATTCCGGAACATCACAGCGTGGCCGGGTTGGATCAATACATAGCCGGGGCCGCCAATCGCGTCCAACAAATTGATTTGTCCTTCAGGAATTTTTTTCTCTCCTTCATCGATTTTCAGCTTCGGATAAAGCAAGGAGAACATTGAGGAAATTACATAATGCAAACCATCAATATATCGCGGAAGCTGATAAATATCCTGGACATACGCCGCGCCACCAATAATCACAATGACCACGGCGGTGAAGGGCGCGATCATGTATCGGAAATTCTGACTGTTAAACAGAAAGGTGAAAATATTTAACAGCCAGAGCGGAACAATCCTGAAGAAAATATTGGTCGCTTGAACTTCCCTGGCGAGCGCCATCGAATCAACTGACTCAAAAAAGAAATCTCCCAGCACAGCAAAAAAGAGGATTGGCAGAGGAAAAAGGATAAACAGCCTGAAGATACTTTTTATCTCTTCCCGGTTCTGAGCTGAAATCCTCAAAGGGCTTTTCTTAAAAGCATCATCTAATATTTTTTCGGGTTCAGTCAGCAGCTTGCTTTTCAATTGAGAAGAACGATATTTGTTTTCAGCCATTGCGACCTTTTAATCAAATCATGGGCGGTAGAGGTGGTTGTTTCTCTTCCGGAAGCAGCCAGCTATGAACACTTGAGAGCAGCCGGATTGTGTCACTGGGCAGCAGTTGATGCGTGTTGGGGTCAGCGGCCACCTGTTCAAGCGCCTGCAAGACCCGGACAGCCATAATCTCTTGGGAATACTCTTTCTTGTCCAGAATTGAAGTCAGCACATGCGCAAATTCACGCTGCGCTCGCGCCCTGGCCCGGCTGCGTACCCTTGAGGCTGCCAGTTCATGGTTGGCCCGGAGAATTTCTGTCTCTTTATCCCATTTCGAACGCCAGGTATCCAATCGCTGCTGGTAAACCAAGCTGGAAACCGGAACCAACTCTCTGAAACCACTGGCCAGCACTTTGATGCCCCGATCCCGGAGCACTTTTGGCGCAGTCAATGGCATTACCTTGGATACCAGCAGTTCATTTCTCTGGTATATCTGGCCCTCTTCCAACAACTTCCCAGAAACGTCAAAAACCAGCCGGTACGACAATATACCCTGATTGCGGACAGCGACCCGGAATTTCTCCTTAAATCCCGGCAGCGGGAAATAATCATTTTGATCCGGTCTGTAAAGGTCATCGTAATCAATGTGAGAAAGCAGCTCTCGGAACAAATCCACCGCAACCATGGCTGGAAGATCATACCAGGGGATGAGATCACCATTGGGATCCCTTGCCTGAGAGAAAACCGCCGAGAAAACCCTTTCCGCGTTAAATATCGGTAGAGTCTCAAGAGGTTCCATTGGACTATAGGGCAACAAAACATTCATCCGGTGCGCCACTCTGGCCACATGATGGATTTCATTACGGTCTGCCTCATCCAGTTCATCTCTGAAAGATTTAACCTTTATCCGTCCATCCGGCAGATTCTCCAGTTTGACACTGCGTAACATCTGTTCTCGGCGCTCACCCATGTAGGTGATCTGTAAAACATCCGGTTCCTGTCCGATCGTAAAAGCAGCGTTGGCGCTGGTGGTCAGCTCAATTCCATCCCGGGTATAAGCATGCACATCATGACGCATGCGGAACTGCTCTCTCAGGTCAACAGCCTCCCGGATGCGCTCGCTGCGGCGAGTGAAAACCACTCCCCGTCCAACAACCCGCGGCGAAGCATACGAATCAATCAACCTTAAGCCAAGCAGAAAAGAATCTATGATTTTTCGGATCAAACTGGGTTTGGGGACCTGTTCCTCCAAAACCACCGCGCTGTTGAAATCCACCACAACAACCCCTGAGCCTTCCTTCTCAAGCTCTTTCGGAGTTGCCAGCTTTTTACCATCCTTGATGAAAACCGCCTGTCCATGCAGCCGGAAAAGATGCAGCACAAGATGAAAAGCCGTGCGGTAAACATCCAGCGGACTGTTGACCGGCAATAACGCCTGAAGGGAAATCAGGACCAACCATAAAAGAAAAACCAGACCAAAACCCAGAATAATGTTGAAACCCAGGATCCTTAAATAATAGATGTTCTGGAATGGGATTGCGCCAATCGGCACATCCAATATCGCTTTAACAATTCCCCATGCAAATTCCCAGGCAAGTTGTGCCACCCGGAAAATTTCAGTTCGAAAGGCGATAATAAAGATCAGAAGCAGAACCAGCGGGATCTGCTTAATTCGGTTCACCTTCTTCTTTTTCTTTTTCCTCAGTTGGGGCATACGCCACCCTCAGGCCATCGCGATCGAAAGCAAGATTAGATTAGTGAAATTCAGTATATCTTGCCGGTAATCAATTTGTCAAGAAAGCATAAACCGGCATGATACACTTGGTTTTTGTTATTCTACAATATATATAGTATATGTCCTGATGCGCACAAAAGACAATACCACCCGGTAACCCAGACGCCTGAAATCGCATGTGCCACGGAAGGCCGGCTATTTTACAATCCAATCTTCTGGAACCTGCCACTCACCGGTAACGCGACAATTCATTTCTGAACCGCCAGGAATGAGTAAGGAGATAAAGGCTCTTTTTCACCATTTTCGGCATTGATCAGATAGCTGCCTCCCTTTCCAGTATCATCCACCAGAACAAATCGCTTCTCATCGACCCACCCGCGAATAACTCCCAGTTTCTGGGGTATTCCCGCCGGTTGCAGAACAGCTTCATGGATCTTCCTGGGCAGACCATCTGATAAAGCCAACCCTCGAATCACGATGCGATCTTCAGATTCTGCCCTGGTCCATTCCTGCCAGACCACATTTGTGCCATCCGGAGAAAAGGAGAAATTTCCAACACGCAATGCATTCTCAAGCGTGTTGATCTTCCAAACAGCCTGTGTCACACGCGATTCAAACACCAGACTTAAACCAAAACTGTCTGTTTGTCCCAATCGTTCAACCTGCACCAGCCAGGCCTCATCCGGGCTTAAAGTCGTTTCAACGATATTAACCTGTTGCCCAATTCGGGACACCGCGCCGGTGCCCGTGTCTATTGCCAGGATGCCCGAATGATTGCTCCAGGGAAAAGTCTCTCGATCAGCTGTCTGACCCAGGAAGATTTGCCGGCCATCTACACTCCAACCCAACAACGAATAATAAATTGACGCGTCCTTTTGTTCTATTGTCCAGACCACTCTCGGCAAGTTCCCGGTCAGATCAGATACCAGTAAAGTGGCATTACCCCCCTTGTTTTGGCCGCCCTGGTCTTCCAGTTCCGAGACAAAAAGCCAGGCCAGTTTTGTCTCGTCCTGAGAGGCCGAAACGCTGAGCACACCGGGTAAACCAGGTGAAGGAATTTCTTTCGAAACCTGTTGGTCTGCCATTCCTCCCGGAAAGTAAACATTGCCATCCACAACTTGAAGCGTGCCAGTTCCCTTCCACTGCTCCAGGGCCACAATCCGGTCATGATCGCCCCGAACCGTGAAGTGAATACTTGGCAGGCCGCCATCGGGATATTCCGCGAATACCATATCGGGAAGTTCTTCAGTGTTCCACCAGGGAAAAAACACACTCGAAGCTGTAAAATCCAGATCATTAAAAGATGAATCGTTTCCGTCCGGTTCAAAAATGCCATCCACCCATTGAAAGACCCTTTCATGCTCCTGTTTTCCCAATACGTTTTGTGCATCAAAGGTCTGCGACATCTCGTTAAGCCCATAATAAACCACGGTCTCATCCAGTAAAATTTCATCCACCTGATCCTGATCAAGATCTTGCAGTGCCCATTTCACCTGATAAGTATAGCGATATGGAAACGCCAAATCACTGGCGGGGACATCAGTGTTGTCCTGAAAAACGATCATCGACCAATCCAGTTTTCCCCAAGCGATGCCATCAAACCGGTACACATGGATCGAATCCCATTTCCAACCTCCCTGTTCATCATGCAGTGGAATAAACATCTCTTGAATCCCGTCATGATCAAAATCAAGGATTTGTGGCGGCATCCAATAAGGTCCGCTGCTATCCTCCCTTTCCGGAAGAAATAGCCCGCTTACCGCCTTCGAAACAGCAACAATCTGCCAGTTCTGGTTACCTTTTTGAAGAACAACCCAATATGCTTCTAAGCCCTGTTTTCCCAGGTCCCCTTCCACCAAAGACAGCATCTCTGGTCGATCCTTTTGTGTAAATCTTCCTTCCACCGTGTATTTTGCTTTGAGATTATTTGATTCTTCCCCCATAATAACCGCTTTGACAATCTGGTCTTCAACAGATTGCTCAAAGTAAGCGAATTTCGCTTCCTCTGTCAATGGGATCTCTACCGGTATGATAATTTCTGGCAATGTTTCAACCGGAACCGGGCGGAAACAACCACTCAACAATGCGGCAATCACCCAGCAAGGCCAAAACTTTAACCCTTTCAGAAATAGATCTGTAAGCACAGGTTCAGCCTCTCTTCCTTTTTTATGAATTGCATAGACTGATTTATCGAAAACGAAAACTTGGGGAAGGGGTTCATCAATACCCCTCACGAAACACTTCAAACCTTTTATTCTGTTCGTGAAGTGCGCGATTTCGCGTGATACATATCCTGATCAGCAACCGAGATCAGTAAGTCGCTATTCTCACCATCCTCCGGAAAGGTAGCCAGACCCATTGCCGCGGTCAAATGAAGCTCCTCATCATTCTTCAGGCGAAATACAGCTGAGCTCATCTGGTCATCTAATTTCAATAAAAGCTGCTGCACGATTGCGCTCCCGGATTCGGGAAAAATCAGGGCAAACTCATCTCCCCCATACCTTGCCACAAAGTCAGTATCTCGAATGGAACGCCGTAAAAGCGCCCCTACCTGTTTGAGCACCAAATCTCCGGCCGGATGCCCGTATTGATCGTTGATGCGCTTGAACCCATCCAGATCCAACATAACCATAGAAAATGGGTGACAGTACCGGCTCGCACGGCGGATTTCTTCTTCCAGGCGCTGGTCAAAGGAACGACGGTTGGGCAGCCCCGTCAAGGAATCGGTGTGAGCCTGCAAACTAATCTGTTCATACAAACGAGCCTTTTCAATTGCCAATGCCGCATGGTCACCCAGCAGCCTCAAAAAGCGCAGTTCAGAATCTTCAAATTCACGGGGATGCGACCAGGCAATCGATATGACGCCAACCACTTCATCGCCAATCTTCAAGGGCATACCCGCGATGGAGCCATGCCAGTCCATCAGATAATTCTGAAATAAGGCATGCTTTCTGGTATCATTGACAATCACCATTTTTCCCTGCCGGGCAACCGTGTATGTCAAGCCCTGTGGGCGGGGATTTGAAAATGGAATCCCCACTCTACCATCCGCCCAAATGGCGGCGCCAAACTCCAGTTTGCCGTCTTTGTACAGAAAAATATGGCTGTCCTGAGCATCGTTCATGAATTTCAGGACACTGCGCAGGATGATATTCAGAATCTCCTGTAATTGCAGGCTGCCAGTCAGGCCCAGGCTGACTCTGTGTATCGCCTCCATCTCATCAGTGTGTTTTTTAAGGCTTTGGTACAACCGGGCATTCTCAATTGCGACCGATGATTGACTTGCCAGCAGATTTGCCAGTACGATATCCTCATCCATAAACCGTCTGGTCTGGTTGATATGCATCACACACATGAGACCATATAGGATCCCTTTTGATTGAACAGGGACAATCAAAACGCTTTTAATCCCATTCTGCTTCAAGACTTTTATGACATGTTCCGGCTGGCTGTCATCATCGACATGGATCTGAACACTTTTTCCCTCCCGGATTCCCGGTTGAAGCTGGTAATAACTTGACCCGGAGAAGGAACGCAGAAATTGATCCCTGTTTTGCAAACCCCGCTCAACATAGATTTCCCACAATTCCAACTGGCTTGTATGATGGTCACATCCTGCCAGAGCACAGGCATCCGCTTGCAGTAAACTTGCCAGCAGCCTTGTGACGGTTTTAGAGACCTCCTGCAAATCCAAACAGGAGGAAATCTGCGTTACAGCACGTGTTAATTCAGACAGTTTTTGTTTTTTAAATTGATAAAATGGGAGGTCCATGATTCACTCTTTTATCAATAGCTATTTAAACCATTATAGTTTAAACAGGTTGTTATAAAAACAGTCCAGCGATAATTTAGATCGCGAACCGGTGAGGCAGCAAATTTTTAAGCTGCCCTTTGAGAATTTTACCCAGACCCAAAAACCGGCTTTGTGAATCTTGCACAATCAAAATCGAGCCCGTGGTCTTCTGGTGGCTCAGTTCAATCGGGATATCCTCTCCACGCTGCCAACAGTCCTTCATGTCCTCAACCAATTGAAACCGGCCTGTTGTAAATCGGGGATAAAACCGGGACACCCATTCATGAGAAAGCTCATATCCATTGACGCTGACTTCTCCCAAAAGCAAACCCACCGCCTGAAATGGAAGTAGGCTGAAGTGAGAAAGAAACGCTTCCGGAATGGCGTAGATTTTTTCCATCCGCCGCCACAAAGTTAACCGGTAGTCCTCAAGAGCAGCCTCCAGGTCGAATTGATATTGCTCCATCAGGTAATCGGACAGATCCGTGGTTTCCTCCCGGGACAGGGCATACAGGCTGACCTTCTCGAATGGCCTTTCAGGACGTTCCTCAACACTGCCGCTGACGCTTTCGAGTTTGGTGATCAGAGCGCAGAAAAAGCCGGATGTCCCATATCGATGGGGCCACAACCGCGCAGCGTTTTGAACAGCGGGATCAAAAACGGTGTACCCATCGGACTTTAAGGCTGGAGCCGGCACCGGGAGCCGGTTGCTCAGGTCCGCTATTTCCACTTTTCCCGGAAACTGGTTCAGCATTGCCTCCAACACCACCTCATCCTCTTCCGGGGATAAAGTGCAGGTGGCGTACACCACCTGGCCGCCCAGCTTCACTGCCTGGATGGCACTCGCCAGCAGTCTGTGCTGGCGGTGAGAAAGCTGCTTGCGCTCCCTGCTGGTGATATCCCGCATTGGATGCGATTCGGTGCTTCTCAGATTCTGCATGCTGCAAGGCGCGTCCAACAGCACACGGTCAAACGTCTCAGGGTACCACATGCCAAATTTTTCCCCGGGAAAACGAGTTACCGCAGCATGTGACCCACCCCAGGTTTGCAGGATCAACCGCAGCGCAGTGATCCTATCCCGGCTGGCATCATTTGCAATCACCAGGCCGCGGTCTTCTGTTTTGGCAATCAGGTGGGTAGTTTTCCCCCCGGGAGAAGCAGCCATATCCAGAACCAATGGGACTTCCAGATCGTTGAAATCGAAAAGTTCCACTGGCAGCATGGAGGCCGCGTCCTGGATATAATAATGTCCTTCGCGGTGTTCAATCGTCTGGCTAATAGGCGTTCTGGCCTGTTTTACCCACCACCCAGCCGCGCAGTAAGGAACCGGCTCAGTCTGCCAGCCATATTGCCCAGACAACCATGAGATGCCTTCCTCAGGATTGACCTTCAACGGGTTCAACCGGATGGCGGAATACAGTGGTTGTTCCAGCGCTGCCTGAAGCGCGGTAAATTCTTCCGTGCTGAGCAGCTTCTGAAACCGGCCCAACGCTTCGGCCTGGATTTGATCCGTAGATTTTTGAATCGATTGCTTCTTTCGTTTACGTCCCATAGGTTTTGTCTATACAGAAAACCAGTTCTGTGTCAAAGATCATTTCTGTCACTTTCCAGGGTGCCTCCCCAATTGTACCGTACACCAATCTGCGCTGGCGTTCGAGCAAATTCCGGCGGCCATCCAGGCTGGTCGTGGGCAGGGAAACCAATAAGTAGCGCACCCGCAGCGCCTTCCAGAATGCTGTATTGCAGCCATGCTGGCGTTGTTCAAACCGGTGCGCTTCTTTAAAAAAGAAGGCAACAGGCGCTTCTATTTCAGGGGGTGACAGCAAGATATCCCTGACTTCAGCCAGGGGGGGCAGTCCCATGAGCGCAAAAAAGCGGTTGACCAATTGGATGCGGGGCTGGTGGAGATCATAAGCATGGTATCGCACCGTTACCGGTAACCCCATCCAGGGAAAAGAAAGTGGATTCAACCCGCAGGCCAGGTCCAGGATCACATCCGGCTTCCCCGTGAAATCAAATATCCGGCGGTAGAACTCCTCCACAATGGGCTGTCGCTCATGGGTTGAGGCGTGCTGCGCCAGAATTTCCTGGCAGACCTGTTTGACCTGCTCAGGGCCCTGCGAAACTGCCTCCTCCAGACCCCGGACAGCTTCTTCATAATCCGGATCTCCCAGGTAAGGAGCAATAATATTATGCAGCTTCTGCCGGACTGCCTTAACAGCTTCTTTTTGCGTTCTCCCTTTCTCCAGCTCCAATTCGAGCAGGCTGCGGAGCGTTTCTTCCGAAATCCCGACATCGCGGTATTTCCGGGAGGAAAGAATATCAGAAATCGGATCGTTCTTCTTCATACCAGTTTTTCAAATATCTGGATCACAAAATTACCGGCTGACCAGGAAAGCGAGCTCGTTGTCGAACTCGAATCGCTGGATGGTCTTCCAATCCCCACTAACCGCAATTTCCTCAAAATGTTTTCCGTAATTCTTCACCATGCCCTTTGAGCGCCCTCCTAGGCTGCGGACCGGGAATGAAACCAGTAGGTGCTCGGCCTGGAGATCTCGCAACAATGTCTGAGCGATATTCTTATCGACCTGCTCAAGACAGGGCAGTGTCTTCAGCACAAATGCCACCTGTGCCGGTTGCGATGGTGTTTGACTGATCAAATCACATACTTCGGCCCGACCATTTGCTTTGACGATTTCAAAAAAGCTGTTCAGGAAATCCACCATATCCTCATAAATATCGCAGGCCAGATAAGAAAAATGATCCGCGACCGGCATCCAGGGAAGCGCCAGAGGGTTCAGCCCGCTGGCGACATCGACGATCGAATGGATTGGAGCGATACTTTTCAAAGTTTCCTTGAAAAACGTTTCCAGCGATGGCAGACGTTCCCGGGTAGAGGCGTGGTAGTGCATGGTCTCCCTGCAGAACTGTTCCATCATAGGATCGTGAAGATCGCCGCCAATCTGGACCAATCGATTTTTCCATCCCGCGTAGTCCATCCCCTTCTCCTGGTAAGCCCCACCGACCTGATGCAGCTTGCCGCGGGCAGATTTCACAATATCGCGAAAGCCCCGCCTTTTACACGCTTCCTGCGCGCATATCCGCCTGACAAATTGCGGATCAATAGTGCGGTAACGCGCGCCCTCCATCACAGCTTCAACAATCCGGTCGAGTTCCTCGATTTCGGTCATCCCAACCTCGTTCGAATCCGGTCTGTAAGCTGTGTCATGAAGCGCAGGTTGTGCATAGTTGAAAGCCGCATATACAAGCTGTCATTCATCTTAAACAAATGTCTTAAATATCCCAGCGAGTAGGATCGGCAGCACAAACAATCGCAATCCGGAGAGATTGGGCCGCTATCCTTGATGTTCTGTTCATCATTGATGTACACATAGCGCAGCCAGTTCTCATCCAGACCCGCCCCAGGAGCGGCAGCCGGGTTCTTAAAAGCATACAACCGGCCATGGCGGGCATCGCGGGTGGGCATCGCGCAATCAAAGATACCATAGCCCATTTCATAACAGGCAAGCACATTTTTGGGATGCCCAATACCCAACGCGTGCATCGGATAGGCTTCAGGGATCAACTGCCGCGTGTAGGCCAGTATATCCACCAGCAGATTCCCATCCCCATCCAGAGGCCAACCCCCATATCCGTACCCGTCAAACCCGATCTCCAGCAGGGCCTCAGCACATTGTTTGCGAAGTTCAAAATCACCTCCGCCCTGCACCACACCAAACAGCTTCGGCCTGCAGGCTTCAGACATTTTTTTTTGTTCCATCAGCTTTTCAAATTCAACTTTACTGCGCCGTGCCCAGGCGATTGTGCGTTCGACAGAGATCTTCTGTTCGTCATCCACCGCGTCTACATGAGTGCAGTCATCCAGACATACTACGATATCCGTGCCATAAGCGACCTGGAGTTGGACGCTCTTCTCAGGTGTAAGCTGAAATTTGCGTTTGGAGCCTTCCGGCTGGAAATTCAACCCCTTATCCGTCATATTTCCATTCTTTGGGTTTTGGCGGATCAAAGAATAAGCCTGAAAACCACCCGAGTCCGTCACAATTGGCCCATCCCAGCCGCTCATGGCGTGCAGCCCACCCAAGGCCTGGATTGTAGATGACCCTGGTTTCTGCATCAGGTGGAAAGTATTCATCACCAAGGCCGGGATTTTGCAATCCCGCAGGTCTTCTGCATCCACTGCCCGCACCACACCATAGGTGGCATCTGGCAGGAAAACCGGAAAGCTCAAACAACCATGAGGCACACAAAACTCTTCAATTCGCTTCTCTTCCTGAGCATTCATTATGGCCTCATTATGCCGTATTCCATTGAGTTCCGCAAGCTGCACCTTAAAAACACAGGCATCTCCAACCGGATTGCTGTCCACCAACAAAGGTACAAGAATCTTTCCGGTCAGAGATGCCGTATTCGCAATCCTATCGATTAGCGAGGCTAATCAGCGTTCGGAACGCTTTATACGCGATTAGCATATCTTCAAACTGTACTTCGACCTTCTTGCCGCTTAAACGCTTCGCACCGGGGAACAATGCCGCACCATCTGCCTGGGCAGAGTTGATGAATTCAACCGTGACCTTGACCGGTGATCCAATTTTCACTGGCATGGCGCCTTTACCAGCCAGGAACTTGGCCACAGCGCTGCCTGCCTTCTCAGCAATCAGTTTCTGAGAGATCTGGGGCGGCAAACACTCCGCTGAGTAACGGCTGGTTGCCCGCTTGACCACAGCCGCCTCAATCCCTGGGATCCACTCCGAAGCCTGCGCGCATACCGTCTGGTCACCAGAAATCATCAAGACCGGAACATCAAAATGCCCGCACAAAGTCGAGTTCAGCTCGGTCTCCCCCACAATTCTGTCATTGAGCCACAAGTTCGCCACTCGCGTGCTGGACCAGGTGTGGTCTAAATTCGCCGCTTCCGAACCCATCCGGGCATGATACCCTACCAATATAGCGGCATCCACACCCGACTCTACCCCCTGTGTCATGGCCAGCGGAGCGGCATTCCCGGAATGCAGCCTGGCTCTGGGATCCAGCTCCTCAATCAGAATATTGCAGCCATCCCAATGCCCGTCGGCGACAACAATCTCATCCGCGCCAGCCTTTGCCGCGCCGGCGATTGCCGCGTTGACATCTGCCGTCATAATGCTACGAAAACGCTCATATTCGGCGTGTCCCGGGGTAACCTGGTCCCAATTTACCACACCTGAAATGCCTTCCATGTCCACTGCGATTAATAATTTCATGCGTTATTACTCCTTGCCTTGATGATTGAAGCTTCACTGTGGATAGTATACTATCTATCGTTGGATGACCAGGGAAAATGACACAGATCTTTTTCGGGCGGCAGATCGAGAATTTCGGGCGGATAAAACTGAATTGCCCAAATGCCGCTGCCCTCTTCCATTTTTGTCCTGAGATCAAAATAATTCTGCGAATCAACTGTTTCATGATAGGGTGTGTTACGCGGGATAATGACCACCCATGTTTGCCCATTCTTAAGCGGAAAAGGTTCGCCTTTCGAGTCTGTGAATCGCACCGGTCTCAATCTACCGGTCTTCTTTTCATAATCCTGGTTTCCCGTCGTCCAATAAATTTCGTACATTTTTCCATCGCGAAACGCCAGGGCGGGCAGGCGGGTTATATATTGCAGGTTAATATCAAAGAATACGTCGGTGCAGAAATAATGATCCGCGAATATGTACACAACATTCTCAAACACAATCGGCTCACCAGTTAAGGAGTCTGTGTACCGTTCAAACTCAGAAACCTCTTCACCCTCCTGCCACCGCAGATAACCCTGCGCCGCGGGATCATAGCGCCAGAAAATCTGGTCTGTGTAGTGATATGCAGTCCAAATTGAGTTGGCCGGCTTGCCGTCAGGCGGTGGAACCGGGTCAAACAGCAGCCCAGTCAGAACCGGCTCTCCCAATCGTGCCTTGCTCTCCATGGCGATTTCTTTGAGTTCGTCCACGGGCATGCGGGCGCTGATCATGTTGGTGTTATCCTTCCCGTATACCACAGTATATTCATCCAGATATGGATACACCCAGCTTGACGCGGACGCGAACACCAGGCTGCCCCGGTATAATTGCCGCAGACTCTCATAGGGAATTCTGCCGGATCGGATTGGCCCCACCTCAGCCTCCTCACTGACATCCGGATACTCCCCATAAAACACTGTCAGAAAGCGGGATACCCCTACACCAATGTACATCTCAAAGACCAGCGGACTGAAAGAAAGCCCTGCCTGAGGACGGCCAGCCTTTGGATAATTGCTGATGGATACCAGCACCGGCGGGATGCCCAGGTACTCAGGTTGTTTGACGAGAAGGCCGGTTAACGGGTTGGTGCCCGGCGGGAAATTATCTGGTCCAACCCGTTCAGGCTGCGGTGCGCTGGCAGGGGTGTAGGTCGACTCAGGCGTTGGCTGGCGTGTAGATGCCAGCATTTCAGCTGGCAGGGGCGTCTCTGAAGGTGCGACAGCCGCCTCTGTGGTTGAAATGGTTGTTGTGCCAGCGGCGATCCGGGTTGGGATACTTGTTTCCCGCGTTGACTGGGTTCCCTTTGCTGGCTCATTGAAACCAGCCGGACTGCAACCTGTCACCAGTTCAGCGCAAAACACAACCAGCGCGACAACAGTCAACAGCCTGTTCAAGCGCCGGGTAAACTCTGGTTGATTTTGCCGGATTTTCATCGTTTTTATTGTAACCCAAAAGAAAAAGCGATTCTCGCTTCTATATTGTGGGAATCGCTTTTGTTATTAAAAACTAATCTTTGATTATTTTCTGAGCTGTTCACAAACTGTTTCGTCATAGTTGATCAGAGAGGCGTAATAACGCGTTACCCAATTCCCTGAGCCAGGCTCTTCTTTATTCAACAAATTGTACAGCAAACCCTGTGGATTCTGAGAAACCCAGGGAGAGCTATTCAGAGAAACTGTTTCAAAATCCGGCGCTTCCCAATAGGGTGTTCCCAACGGTACCAGATGAATCCAGGTCTGGCCTGGTTTGAGTGGAAAAGCGCTGCCTTCTTCATCAATGAAACGGATCGGGCGGAGCTTTCCAGTCGTCTTTTCGTACTCCTGATTCCGTGTCGTCCAATAAATTTTATAAACCTTTCCATCGCGGAACAACAGTGCGGGTGAACGGTCGATATATTTCAAGTCAATGTCAAAAGCCACTTCTGTACAGGCACGGTGATTAGCAAACAATACCACAACATTTTCCATGGTAAGGTCAGCGCCGTTCAACCTGTCTGAGGCCCGCACAAAAGTCTTACCATCCGCTTCATCCTGGTAGCGAAGATAAGAACCGGAGCCAGCATCATATTTCCATACGATCTGATCGACCGCGTTGTAAATGAACCAGAACTGGTCAGCAGCGCTGCCGCCTTCCGGAGCTTGTGTCTCAAACTGCACTCCGCTGAGCGCTGCTGGCTCCAATTTCTTTTGATTTGCCCGGGCAATATCTTCCAGCTTTGTCACCGGGATCATGGCACTGTTTACATCATCGCCATCCGAACCAAAAACGCTGCTGTGCTGGCTGAGGTTCGCCGCGACTCCTTTGTAAGCTGAAGCCATCACCAGAAAGCCATTGTAAAGCGACCGCAGGCTTTCATAAGGCAGTCTTCCAGAACGGATCGGGCCAATTTCCGCATGGTCACTCTGAAGCAGATCTTCGCCATCCATCGAGGGAGCCTCTGACGGATAATCGCCATAGAACATTGCCAGAAAACGGCTCATTCCTTCACCAATATACAATTCAAAGATGATCGGGCTGAAAGACAGGCCAGCCTGTGGACGGGCTGCGGGCGGCCAGTTGGTAACTGAAACGAACGCGGGCGGCAACGACAGCATCTCCTGATTCGCGACAGGCAAACCAGTCAATGGATTCAGCGGCCCTGCCGGTTGAGATGTAGGTGAAGACCGCACTGCGCTCTCTGAAGAATGTGTTACCCCCTGGCTTGCCGGCGTCGCAGTTGGAGTTGAAGTTTTCCCGGTTTCTTTACCCAACACAGGCATCGATCCCTGGATCACAGCCGCGTCTTGCTTTTTCGGTACGACAGGCTCCCCGCTAACGGGAACTCCTGGCTGCGTGCTGTTTGAGCCTGAAAAGCCACACGCCATAGAAATTAATGCCACTACCAGTATCAATAGAAATAAAATCTGTCCTCTCTTCACGAAAGCACTCCTTTACCTATAACTTACATTTTTCTTCAAAGATATTGTGCGAGATCAATTCACTAAATTCATTATCCCACAAATTCTATCCGATTCAATATACAGTTTTGTAATGCGGAATAGGGTCAAAGGGCGATGCTACTAATAACCAGCCAACACCTGAGTTTACTCCTGCCTGCTGGCTTCGTCCAGTTGAGACAATTCACCCTCACTTAAATCCATCTCTAAAGCGCTCAAATTATCCTGAAGCTGGCCCAAAGTACGCGGACCAATAATTGGACTGGTGATGTCAGGTTGGTTCAATAACCAGGCCAGCGCAACCTGCGAAACTGTCCCATGTTTAGAAGCCGCTATTTGATCCATCAGACTCAAAAGCTGCCAGTTTTTATCGGTAAAGTAACGAGAAGCACTGTGCTGCCTCGCGCTGGAAATATCCGTTTGGTCGCGCCTGTATTTGCCGGTCAGGAAACCACCCGCCAGAGGGCTGTAAGGGATCACGCCCAAGCCATATTCCCAACACACCGATGACAATTCCCTTTCAAATTCCTCTCGGTGAACCAGGTTGTAGTGCGGCTGAAGGCAATCAAAACGAACCAAATTCATCCGGTCAGAAGCCCACAAAGCCTGCACCAGACGCCATGCCGGAAAATTGGAACAGCCAACGTAGCGCACTTTTCCCTGACGCACCAGATCATCCAGCGCGGATAATGTCTCCTCAATCGGGGTGTGCTCATCAAACCAGTGTGCCTGATACAGATCAATATAATCGGTGTTCAAACGGCGCAGGGATTCCTCCACAGCGTGAAGGATATGAGCGCGGGACAACCCCTCATCGTTGGGACCGGACCCCATTTGTCCGCGCACCTTGGTGGCAATGATAACCTGATGCCGTGAAATATTGAACTTCCGCATCCATCTACCAATGATTTCTTCAGCCACTCCACCGGGGTTGCCATCCACCCATTTTGAGTAAACATCAGCGGTATCGATGAAATTAACTCCAGCCTTATAAGCGGCATTCAATATCGAAAAAGACAATTCTTCATCGGCAGTCCAACCAAACTGCATGCTCCCCAAACAAAGTGGTGATACTTTTAATCCTGTGCGTCCGAGATAACGGTATTCCATAGAACCCTCCTGAAAGCTATTGAAATTCTACTTTTATTATAGGACTTTACCTTCCAGTTGCCAAAATGGTGTAAAAAATCATCCGATCTACCGGCATGACAACCTGTTTGCCCCATATCAGGAGGAATATCTATATTATTGGTGGCTTTCATCAATAAGGTAATCGGTGATAATACGGTAAAATTTTTAACAGGTGAAAAATCGGTAGAGGAACAAATTATCCAATCTTCCTCAGACCTCAATCTAATTACACTCATAAGGAAGTCCTATGCCAGAAGAAGATCCCCGAATTCTTGAACTAAGAGCGATGCGTGAAAAAACGATGCAAGGGGGCGGAGAAAAGAGAATCGCGCGCCAGCATGCCAAAGGCAAATTGACCGCACGCGAACGGATAACTCTCCTGTCTGACCCAAACACCTTTCAGGAATTAGAGCCATTTATCATTCAAAGGGCTGATCATCTGGATTCAAGCGATGACCCTTATCTCGGCGATGGTGTCGTTACCGGAAGCGCAAAAATCAATGGCCGCACAGTTTACATTTACGCCCAGGATTTCACTGTTTCGGGAGGTTCTCTCGGAGAAATGCAAAGCCGGAAGATCACTCGTGTGATGGACCTGGCTGTCCAGAGTGGATGCCCAATCATCGGTCTGATCGACTCGGGCGGTGCCCGCATTCAGGAAGGTGTTCGCAGCCTGGGTGGGTACGCTGAAATTTTCCGCAGGAACGCGCAGTATTCCGGTGTTGTGCCACAAATTAGCCTGATTTTAGGACCTTGTGCTGGCGGTGCTGCCTATTCCCCTGCGGTTACCGATATGATCATCATGGTGGATAAACAATCCTACATGTTTCTGACCGGTCCTGAAGTCATCAAATCGGTGACGGGTGAAGTCGTCGACTTTGAAAGCCTTGGCGGGGCAGAAGTCCACCTGGCTGTGAGTGGTATTGCACACTTAACCACCCCATCTGAACAAGACGCTCTGGCCACCTGCCGCAGCGTTATCGGTTATCTCCCCTCCAATAACATTGAGAATCCTCCCTTTGTAAACACAGGAGACAACCCCGAACGAATGGAGGAAAGCCTGAACCAGCTGGTTCCTACCAATCCGGCCACCCCCTACAGCATGCATGAAGCGATTGAGAAAATTGTTGACAGTGGTTCATTTCTGGAACTGCAATCTCGCTACGCATGCAACGCGATAGTGGGGTTGGCGCGTCTGGGTGGGAATAGTGTCGGCATCGTATCCCAGGAACCCAATGTTCTAGCTGGTATTGTTGACATAGACGCGGCAGATAAAATCGCTCGCTTTGTGCGTTTCTGCGATTGCTACAATCTCCCAATCATCACCTTCATCGACTCACCGGGCTTTTTGCCGGGCGTCGATCAGGAACACAGAGGGATCATCCGGCACGGCGCAAAAATTCTTTATGCATACGCCGAATCCACTGTTCCCAAGATCAGCGTGGTCACCCGCAAAGCGTACGGTGGTGCTTATGTGGTGTTGAGCAGTAAATATATGGGCACTGACGTGACCTTTGCCTGGCCCAGCGCTGAAATCGCTGTGATGGGACCTGAAGGCGCCGCCAACATTCTTTACCGAAAACAGATTGACGCTGCCGAAGACCCTGAAAAGGAACGGGCCAACCTGACTGATGAATACCGGAAACGGTTTTTAAATCCATACGCAGCCGCGCAAGCAGGTTACATCGATGATGTCATTGAACCTCGCGAGACCCGGTCAAAGCTTATCGCGGCATTATCCGCCATCCGTGACAAAAGCGTCACAACCTTGCCGCGCAAGCACGGCAATATGCCGGTATAACCGATAGCGAGGTATTTTAGCCATGAACACACCGATTCAAAACGCATTGCTGATCACTGCAATTGGGATGGGTTTGGTTTTTGTCGCCATTATCCTGCTTTGGGGAATGATGGAACTGATCGTCAAAAGCACCGCTGGCAAACCAACCCCCAATGAGCAATCAAGCAAGCCGGAAGAAAATACAGAGTCCTCCCAACCAGCTCCTCAGACAGATCAACTTGCCAGAAGAAAAGCGGCTGCGGCAGCCGTTGCTTTTGCCATGGCCGCTGAAAGAGCCGCCGTCCCATCTCACACAGCACCACCCCATGAAAATATCAGCACATGGCAGGCAGTGATGCGCGCCGGCAACCTCAATCAAATTTCGAACTTCCAAAGACGAAACCCCAGAGGATCCAGACAATGAAATTGCGTGTAAAAATTGACGAAAGTTTCTATGAGGTTGAAGTTGAAAATATTAACACCCGACCTGTGATCGCCAGGGTAGATGGAGAAGTATTTGAAGTTTATCCTGAAGAGACCGGCGCACCAGCCTCCACGGTAGTATCTGAATCTGTCCCACAGACAAGTGCTCCACCCTGCCCTCCCCAGCCGGTTGTTGTCGCGCCAAAAGTCTCCGCGGCATCGACAGGTGGAAACGCGGTACCCGCCCCAATTCCTGGTGTAATTCTCTCCATCAGCGTGAAAATCGGTGATGAAGTTACTGTGGGCCAGGAATTGTGTATCCTGGAAGCCATGAAAATGAACAATGCCATCCGGGCCAACCGGGCCGGCAAAATCGGTGCGATCTATGTAACGCCCGGTGATCATGTTACCCACAACCAGCTTTTGATGGAATTCGCCAACTGATAGGAGCTCGTGATAATGGATTTTTCCGGAATATTGAGCGAAATTACCCGTGGTTTCACCTCCTTCTATTGGGGAAACGCTGTCATGATTGCGGTCGGATTTATCCTGATCGCGCTGGCCGTCATCAAAGAATATGAACCTGTCCTGCTTCTCCCGATCGGCTTTGGCTGCATCCTTGCAAACCTGGGAATGTCCGCAGAAACAGGTGTTTTTAAAGTCATTTATGACGCCGGGATCAAAACCGAGCTGTTTCCGCTTCTGATTTTCGTTGGTGTTGGGGCTATGATCGATTTCAGACCGCTCCTGGCCATGCCGCACATGGTGCTGCTGGGCGCTGCCGGTCAATTTGGGATCTATGGCACGCTCATCCTGGCCACGCTGCTCGGCTTTCCCTTGAATCAAGCCGCGTCCATTGGTGTGATCGGCGCGATCGATGGCCCAACTGCGATCTTTGTCGCCTCCAAACTGGCACCGGAACTCCTCGGACCAATTGCTGTTGCGGCTTACTCATACATGAGCCTGGTGCCGATCATCCAGCCTCCAGTGATGCGGCTGCTGACCACCAAGAAAGAACGGCGAATCCGCATGGACTACACCGCCAGACCGGTTTCCAAAGCCGCTGTGATCATCTTCCCGCTGGCAGTCACCATCGTGATCAGCCTGATCGCGCCAGATGCCGCTCCATTGATCGCGACATTAATGCTGGGCAATTTATTGAGAGAAGCCGGTGTGGTTGAACGCTTGAGAAAAGCGGCAGAGAACGAAATCATCAATATTGCCACCCTCTTTCTGGGGCTGGCCATTGGCTCCACTATGGTGGCCGAAAGCTTCATCAATTTTCAAACATTGATGATCCTCGGACTGGGACTTTTGGCCTTTGTATTGGATACCGCTGCCGGTGTTATGTTTGGGAAACTGATGTGCTTCGTTACCGGCGGAAAAATCAACCCGCTCATTGGCGCGTGTGGGATCAGCGCTTTTCCAATGGCCGGGCGCCTTTCCGCGCAAATGGCGCAGGAAGAAGATTTCGACAACTATATCCTGATGCACGCAATGGGCTCCAATACTGCCGGGCAGCTTGGAAGCGTCATCGCGGGTGGGCTGCTGCTGGCGCTGGTTTCTGGTATGGTATAAACGCTTAATTTCATCCAGAAACACCTTTACATTTCCCTCAAGGCAGAAAACTATTGAGGGAAATTTTGATTAAATCGCCCTGAACATGACTGTTTTTTCACCGCCTCGGTTTCTTTCCATAACGGATTAGATGTATAATCATCTCAAAACATTTTCTATAAAGGAAAAGGGAACCATTGTGCTGGATCTTTATCTGCTCCCCCTCAATCTAACCGGCGGGCAAGAAGAACAAACTTTGCCAGGGCTGCTGGCAGCCAGACCTGGTAAAAAAACCGAACGCAGCCGCGCGAATGATATCTTTATCGTCCTGCTCAGCCTGGCCGGTGAACCACAATCCTATCCACAGAATCTTACAGGCAGCCTTCATTACCTGTCCTCAATTTATTTCAGAACACGCGGATCAATCACTTCCGGATTACAGGCAGCCGCCGAAGAACTGAACAAATTGCTTTTGAAGCACAATCTCAGCCAGACCAGAGAGGGATCGCAAACCATTGGCCTGGTGAACATGCTGGTTCTAAGAAAAGACCAGCTCTACATGGCTAACAGCGGCCCAACCCATACCATTTTACTGAACGAAAAACGGATAGACGATTTTCACGACCCAATTGACACGGGTAGAGGATTGGGCATTTCAAGAACGGTTAAGCTGAAGTTCCACCGGGCACAGATGCAGCCCAATGATCTCGTCCTGTTATGCGCGAACCCTGCTGAAAAATGGTCTCAAGAGACCTTCCAGAACAGCACAAAGATATCACTGGATAGCTTGCGCCGCCGTCTGATCAGCCAGGCCGGGCCCAACCTGGAAGCCGCGCTAATGCAATTCAAACCTGGCGAAGGTGAAATCCATTATCTCAAACCACGCGTTCCGGCCCCTATCGAAGAAATCGCTCCGGAACCAGAAGCCACCGCGGCCGAACCAGTTACTGTCGCTATTCAAGAACCAATAACCAGCGAAGATACCCAGGAAACAACTCCGGATATCCTTGCCGTAGAATCAGCTCAACCTGACACTGCTGAGATCAGTGAACCGGCAGCGGCAGAAACTGTCGAAGCCCTGAGCGGTACAACTCCCGATGACTTACCCACTCAAACCCAGGAGAAGCCCGCCCAACCCGTCAGACAGGAATCATTTGAATACCGCCAACCGCGATCCGCCCCGGCTTACACTCCTCCGCCCAGCACTCTGCCCGCAAAACCCGCAGCCAAGCCCAAGCCCCGGATGGTCAAAAAAGTTACAGAAAGCAAAAAAGCAAACTGGAGACGGAAATTTGCTGATCGTTGGCTGGCCTTTCGCGCGGATATCCACAAAGCACAGGACCGTTTTCTGAATTTCGCGGGAAGACTACTGCCAGGTTCAGATGAAGCTGGGGAGAACCTGTCACCGGCAAAAATGCTGATGATCGCGGTAATAGTACCGATCATCGTGGTAGCCATCGCGACTTCTTTTTATCTCTACAAAGGTCGCGGGGGACAGCATGAAGAAATGCTTCAAAACGCCCAACAATACGCCGCACTGGCTGAAAATGAAACAGAACTGACACTCAAATTAAATAATTGGGCGCAGACTATCTACTGGTTGGATAAAGCAGATGAGTTCGGACAATCAGAAAAATCGCTTGCGTTGCGAATGCAAGCTCAGGGCGCGATTGATAATATCGACGGCGTCATCCGGTTGGATTTCAAACCTATCCTGATCGACAGCTTTAATTCATCCATCAATATCACAAAGATCGATTCTTCCATCACGGATATTTACCTGCTGGATTCATCAGGCAGCAGGATTCTGCGGCTTTTCCTCACCGGGAAAGGCTACCAGATCGATCCGGATTTTAAGTGCAGTTCCATGCCTCCAGTTGAGAAGTTGGTTGACTTTGTCACCCTTCCACCCGGCGCGCCGTTCAATGCCACTGTGCTGGCAACAGACAGCAAAGGGAATTATATCTACTGCACCCCCGATCAGGAACCAGCCGCCCAACAATTGATTCCTCCTGACAACTTTAGTTGGGGTCAGATCACACACATCTCACTGTATGTGAATAATCTTTTCGTACTGGATCCCGAAAAGAATGGTATGTGGGTTATTCCCGCCTCAATGGACGCCAACAATCTGGAAGTGCAAAAGCTCAATTTCTCGGAATATTCCCCATCATTAATTTTCACCAGCTATGTGCCCAAACTCAAAGATATTATCGATATCGCGGCCAACGGTGAAGATATTTATATGCTCCATGAAGATGGACAAATGACCCTTTGCAATACCAATGTGCTTTCTTTCGGGCAAACAAATTGCACGGATCCGGTTTTGTATGAAGACTCCCGTCCCGGGAAGGAAATGGAAGCAGCCGTTTTTACTGACTCCAAGTTTACTCATATCCTTTCAACCCAGCCTCCTGAGCCGTCTCTCTATATTCTGGATGCCAGCCGGCAAATTATCAACCAGTTCAGTCTTCAACTAAAGCTCCGGCGGCAGCTTCGTCCCAGTCCAAACGATGAGGTGTTCCTTACCAATGCTGAACCAACCGCGTTCACTGTCACAAATACACGTGAAGTATTAATAGCCTTCGGTAACATTCTTTACCAGGCAACACTTCCATAAAAACTTTCTGCGAACATAAAAAAGCAGACGCCTTTGAATGGCGTCTGCTTTTTTTGATCAATTATCTTTAATCAGTTGAATTGTTGTAGAACCAGTTGTAGGCGTAGTACCCAATCCCACTATCCAGCCGGATGGCAATCCTGTAATCCCCATGCAGGGAGGCAGGAATATCATAAGTCAATTCGAACGAGCCGCCCGACCCCGAATTGGTGGTTTCCACTACAACGCCACCCACTCCAGCCGTGCCGTAAGCTCCCATTGTGACGGTGAAATCCATATCCTCCGGGAAATTATTGGTCTTGATTGTAACCTGGTCATCTTCAACCACACTGACTATACTGAACGTTGGAATCCCTGTGTATCCGGAAGTGGATGGTGAGCCGGTAGTGCTGTTGTTGTAGAACCAGTTGTAAGCGTAGTACACCCCATTTGTACTCTCCAACCGGATCGCAATGCGGTAATCACCCTTCAAATCATCCGGTATATCATAAGTGTCTTCAAAGCTTCCACCCGAGCCAGAATTGATGGTTGTCACTTCAATCCCACCAACACCTTTTGTTCCATATTCACCCATCAAAACCTTGAAATCCATATCTTTGGGGAAATTGTTGGTTTTAATGGTCACGGTATCGTCCTCTTCAACACTGAGAATCTTAAAAGTTGGGATGCCGGAATACCCGGAGGAAGAAGATCCGTCGCTGGTGTTATTGTAGAACCAGTTGTAAGCGTAATATACACCGCCTTCCAACCGGATCGCGATCCGGTAATCTCCCTTCAGATCATCTGGAATATCAAAAGTCTTCTCAAAAGATCCTCCCGAACCGGAGTTAATGGTGTCCACTTTCTCACCATCAACACCCTGCGTACCATATTTTCCCATCCGAACTTTGAAATCGATGTCTTTCGGGAAATTGTGTGTCTTGATGGTCACTGTGTCATCTTCCACCACGCTGACAATGCTGATGGTGGGGATACCGGTGTACCCGGAAGAGGAAGAAGAACCGCTGCTGGTATTATTGTAAAACCAGTTGTAGCTGTAATAGCCTACACCGCTGTCCAGCCGAATAGCGATACGGTAGTCGCCCACCAGGCTGTCCGGAATATCAAAAGTCTTTTCAAACGACCCTCCCGAACCGGAATTGATCGTGGCAACTTCAACGCCACCAATCCCCAGTGTGCCATACTTTCCCATCGTCACTTTGAAATCCAGATCGGCGGGGAAATTATGCGTTTTGATTGTCACCGTATCATCTTCCACAACACTGACGATACTGAAAGTAGGTATCGTGGAAGCCTGTACAGGTTTGGCCCCTGGTAGTACCAGACCCATTACAAGCAACAATACCGCTAAGACCTGTAAGGTCTTCAGCATCCTTTTTGAGTTTAATGTCACAGCCATTTTGCACCCTCCTGTGCGCGTCCAAGTTCACATGCAGTGTTAACAGTATAGCTTAATTCTAATTTTTAACAACCATTTAATTTATAATCTACAAAGTTCTTTTTAACATTTTACAACAGTCAACCAACAAATAAAAGACTATTAACATCAGGTCTTATCGCCGGATCTTTGGCGCTACCCAGAACGCCCGGTCATCTTTTGAAGAATCGTTATTATCAACCCTCAGGATGAATTCCACTTTCTTGCCGCTCAAACTGCTCAAATCAATGTCAATCCGGGTGTAATCACCATCATACTCCTCTGTCCAGCCTCCCAGATTTTGAACCGATCCGCCATCCACTCTGTAATTCAAAACAAAGTCGACATCACATTTCGGACTATCGTTCAGGCAGCCCACCAAAGCGGTGAAGTGATCACCATCTTTAATCTTGATCGCTGGATAGCGTCCGGATATAAAACCACCTCCACCGCTATCCGGGATGGTGATCAAGGTGGGCTCATCCTCCTGATAACCTCCCTCCAATTTTGGAGATGAAGAACGCGTCACCGACCCATCTTCGAAATTATCCACCGCGCCAGGACAGGAGATCGGCCCATCGGAATTGCGCCAGCTGGCCTCACAATAGGTTGATACGAAGTCCAATGGATTGTCTGGATCCCATACCCCGCTGTCGTCATTCACCTCAATCTCCACCCAGAAAGATTTACCGGCATTCGCGCCGAGCCCAAAAATAGCATTGCTGGCATTTCTTAACTTCCAATAACCGGTGTACTCACCTTCTTCATCCGGAGCTTTTAGCTTTACCGACAAATCAACTGTCTCACCCGGCCGAACCGTGGTGCCAATAGAGACGGCCGCCGGACCATTCATCGCGTTGCCGCTCACGAACACAAGGTCATAATCCGAATTCCAGGTACAACTGCCAATATTCTTCAACCGCCAGGTCTTGACGAAACTTTCAGAAAGATCAAACTCTGTCCCATCAGGCACGGTCACATCCTTCACAAAACCCGCCCAATCGCACGGTACAGGTGTGGAGGTATTGGTCGCCGGTACTTTCGTGGCAGTAGGAGAAGCAGGAACTGGCGTGTTCGTAAGCGTGCTGACCTGCGTCTGAGTCGTTGTTGGTGTCAGGGTCGCTGTTGGTGTCTGAGTCGCTGCTGCCTCCTGGGGCTGTATAGTCTCCGTAGGAGGAACCTCAGTTTCCTCAATTACATCGGTCAACTGAGCCACCAGTGTTTCAAATACAGATTGTGTTAAACGCACTTCAACCGTTTGGGCGGCAGCAGTTTGAACCAGTGCCATGTTGTCAGTGGGCGCAAGACTGAAATCACAACCACTGACAAGCATGGTTACCATAAAAACAAAACTGATGAGGAAAATCCTCTTACTTTTCATTTCGGGCAATCTCCTTTCAATTCTCAAGACGTTCATTGAAGATGTAAAGTTCCAGCCTTTTATGCCATGTAAAGCAAGTTGCTCATACAACATAAAATATTAAATCCCTTCGATCATACTCTATCCCTATTTCGCATAATATTCAATAACCATTTGGCTAATTTATAATCTGGACAGGCGGACAGGTTCATATCATGCTATTTTATATCGAAAATTTGCGATGCTCCCGTGTTCAGATGTACTATAATCAATCAAAACTTTTCATGAATTCAGAAAGATTACCAGCAGATTGAAATCAGAGCATTTCTTTGGAGGAAGCTTAAATGGCACAGGACACCCCTGAAAATTATCGAAATCTGGTGATTTATGAAATTTACGTCAGGAACCACAGCCCCAATGGCTCCTTTATTGATGTGCTGGCAGACCTTGAACGGATCCAATCAATGGGGGTGGATATCATCTGGTTCATGCCCATCCATCCCATTGGTGTGCTGAACAAAAAAGGCTCTCTGGGATGCCCTTATTCCATTTCCAATTATCGGGAGATCAACCCGGCGTACGGCACCAAAGCGGACTTCAGCGCATTGATAGCGCGCGCGCACCAGCTTGGCCTTAAAGTGATGATCGACGTGGTTTACAACCACACATCGCATGATTCCGTGCTGGTCAAACAGCACCCGGAATGGTTTCACCAGGATGAAAGTGGAAAACCCGTCACCACCGTTCCCGAATGGAGTGATGTCATTGATCTTAAACACCCAAACCCTGATCTCAGCGCTTATCTCATCAGGGCCCTTCAGCAGTGGGCAGCTTTCGGAGTGGACGGCTTCCGCTGTGATGTAGCATCGTTATTACCCCTTTCATTCTGGAAGGATGCCAGGGAGGCTGTAGCGGAGGTCAAACCAGGCGTGATCTGGCTGGCAGAATCGGTACAACCCTCTTTTGTAGAAGACAGGCGGATGCACGATCTTTTCGTGCTTTCCGAATGTGAAATTTATACAGTGTTTGATCTGGCTTACGAATATGATATCTGGCCGGTCTGGCAGGCATGTGTGAAGGAAGAGATACCAACCAGCCGCTATCTGGAAATGCTCCGCTTTCAAAACAGCATCTATCCTGAAAACTATGTCAAAATGCGGTACGTTGAGAACCACGATCAGCCCCGCGTGATGGGATTCGTCCCCGACACTCAGCAGGCTCTGGCCTGGACTGCTTTCTCAGCTTTCAACAAAGGCGCTTTTCTGATCTATGCCGGGCAGGAATCGGGTGAAACTCACCGGCCTTCCCTTTTCGATATAGATAAAGTCAACTGGCAAAATTACCAGTATCAGGATTTCTTAACAAAATTGGCAAGGCTGAAAAAGCATCCGGCGCAATTAAATGGCAAGCTCTATCTGATCAATGATGGTGAACCCGCGATCCAGGCGATGTGGCACACTCCGAAAACTAGCCTGTTTGGATTATTCAACGTCAAACATCGTCATGGTGAAATACTGGTTTTTCTGCCTGATGGTGTTTATACAGATTTGATTTCCAATAATCCAATCGCGGTCAAAAATGGAAAAATGGCTTTGCCAGACAGCGCGGCCATCATCGAATGCGCTGTGCCGCAGCCCCCTGACCAGTTCTTCTCCAGTCTGATAAACGCACACTACGAAGCTTAAAACTTAACTATCCGAATTCAGCAACAACCCCTGCTTTTACGTCCACAGGGGTTGTTCTTTTATATTTGCAGTGAATTTCCCAAATCAGGGGAAAAGCCATCGTGCAGCTGGCGTGTCAGGGCCAGCAAAACCCGCTTGCGCGATACATCCACTTCATCCCTGACCAACCGCCCAGCCTGATCAGCATCTCGTTCCTTCAATGCTTTCGCTAAGGCAATATGAGAATCGCGCATCTCCTCAGCGCTATCCTTTAAATCCAGACCGAGGTAAAAAATCCGGGTCAACCCATCCAGAACGGTGGATATGGTGTCAACCAATCGCTGGTTTCCGGATATCTCCGCAATTCTCCGGTGAAACTGAGCGTTTTCATCCAGAAATCTGGTGTAGCTGTTTCGCTCACCATAAACATAACTGAAATTCGCGTTCTCCAGCAATTGATCCAGGTCATGCTGATTACCACGCTGCGCCGCCAGCCGGGCAGCCGCGGATTCGAGAATGGAGCGCAGCTCATAAATTTCACGAACATCTGCAAAGGTAATCGGGGTGACTGTATAGCCAAATCGGGGAATCGGGGTAACAAATCCCTCCTGTGATAAGCGCTGCATCGCTTCCCGGATGGGGGTCGTACCAATCTTATATCTTTCTACCAGGGTAGGCTGCGCAATTTGCACGCCAGGCTTTAGCGCGCAGGTGATAATGTCCGCCTTGATCAACTCGTATGCCTGCTCAGAAAGTGATTTTTTTACCAAAATATTGGCTCCGAATAGATAACTGAACCACTAACAGTAAATTTTACCAGACTTACTTCAAATTGATAAAAACACTTGACACATAAATATATCAGTAATATATTACAACTATATCACAATCCTCCAGAATGGAAAAACACGATGAACGCTGAATTGATCACCCATCTTCTTAAGAAAGAAATTGAAAAAGCAACCGGCTGCACAGAAATTGGAAGCATCGCTATGGCGGCTTCGAGGGCGACCAGCGCACTCGGCTCCCGTCCTGAAAAAATTGAAGTCGTTGTCAGCCCAAATTTCTATAAAAACGCTGCTAACGTGGGCGTTCCAGGCACCCAATTACGCGGGATCAAAATCTCCGCCGCATTGGGTTGTCTGCTTACCGCGCAGAATCCTGGTCTGAACGTACTCGATGCCATTGACGACGCGCTTATCTCCCAGGCCCAACCCTATCTCTCCAATGGACAGATCAAAGTCTCTGTACAAAATGATAGGGATCCAGTATATGTAAAAGTTAGCGCGTGGAATACCACAGATAAAACCAGCGTGGAAATTATTCACGAGCATTCCTTTGTCGCTCAAGTCACGAGGAATGACACCATTCTGGTTTCAAACAAATTTGATGAGGTACGTGAAGATGCTTCAGAAACACTGTTGAAACAACTTGGCATTCAGGAACTGGTTGAATTCATCCAGCAAATGGATCCCTCTGATCTCAAATTTTTAGTAGAAGCTGCAAAAACCAACTATGAAGCCGCGCTGGTGGGTCTCAATCATCCTGACATGCGCTTTGGCCCCGCTTTGTATAAAAGCTCAAATAATCTCCCACAACCTTATTCCGCCATTCATCAGGTGCAAGCTTTAACAGGGGCCGCCAGCGAAGCGAGAATGAAAGGGTTGAAGGTCCCCATCATGACCATTACCGGCAGCGGCAACCATGGCATCACTAATTTCCTGGGAACCTATGTCTTTGCCATGCAAACGGGGGCGGATGACGCGACTCTGGCCCGTGCGCTGGCGATTTCATCCATGATGACTGTCTACATTAAAAGTTTCACCTCCCGGCTCACCGCTTACTGTGGTTGCGCCGTCGCGCCGGCTGCAGGCATCGCCGCTGCGGGTGTGTATTTGCTGGGCGGAAAGTTTGATGATATGGTTCACGCCATACAGTCCGTGATCGGGACTTTCTCTGGAATGCTGTGCGATGGCGCTAAAGAATCCTGTGCCTACAAAGTAGCCACTGTCGCAGGTTCAGCTGTACAATTCGCGCATATGGCTATGGATGGCGCCTACCTTTCATCCGGGAACGGCATTCTTGGCAAAACGATTGAAGAAAGTTTTGAAAACCTTGGGCTTTTAAATAATCCCGGAATGAAAGAAACCGAGCAGATCGTCATCCAAATGATTGAGAAAAATTTGCAAGCCACATAGCACTTTCATAAGAACAACCCCCCATCCATAACATGCGATGGGGGGAGTGTTTTATTTATTGTCAGGACAGCAGCTTCAGGATTCCTGAAATTCTCCTTCGATCACATCCTCTTCTGTGGATGAGCTGCCCTGGTCTTTGCTGCCAGAATCAGCAGCGTCCGGTTGGGCAGCCTGCTGCATCGCGCGGGAGATCAACTGATCCAGACCATCGGTCAGGGTTCGCAAATTAGCAAGGTCATTGCCCTCCATTTCTTTCTTTACAGCTTCAATTTTGCTTTTAATTTCTGAGCTCAAAGAGGAAGAAATTTTCCCATCCTGTTCGCGAATCATTTTCTCGCTTCGATAAATGATGTTATCAGCGATGTTCTTCGCCTCAGCAAGTTCCCGACGACTTTCATCTTCAGCCTGGTGCTGCTGCGCCTCCTCAATCAACCGGTCTATATCATTCTTGGACAGGTTGGTCGAAGCGGTAATAGTAACCTTTTGTTCACGCATCGTGGCTTTATCCTGCGCAACGACATTCAAAATACCATTGGCGTCAATATCAAACGTGACTTCAACTTGAGGCATGCCGCGCGGCGCAGGTGGAATACCATCCAGCCTGAATCGACCCAGGCTCATATTATCCACTGCCATCGGACGTTCTCCCTGAAGGACATGGATGTCCACAGCCGATTGGTTATCCTCAGCAGTAGAAAACACCTCCGACTTTCTTACCGGAATGGTTGTATTCCGCTCAATCAACCTGGTCATCACCCCACCAAAGGTTTCAACGCCCAAGGAAAGCGGGGTAACGTCAAGCAACAAAACATCATTTACTTCTCCACTGAGCACGCCTGCCTGAATTGCAGCGCCAATCGAAACTACTTCATCGGGGTTGACACTCTTATTGGGTTCTTTCCCTGTCAACTGGCGCACCAGTTCCTGCACAACCGGCATTCGGGTTGCGCCGCCAACCAGTACCACTTCGTCGATTGCAGATAGATTGAGCGCAGCGTCTTTCAGGGCTGCATTGAAGGGCCCTTTTAACCTCTCCACCAGGTCAGAAGACATTTGTTCAAATCTGGAGCGGCTCAGTTTCATCTGCAAATGTTTCGGTCCGGTCGCGTCCGCTGTGATATATGGCAGGTTAATCTCCGTCTCCATCACGTTTGACAGTTCAATTTTCGCTTTCTCTGCCGCTTCTCGCAAGCGTTGCAACGCCTGACGATCTTTCCTCAGGTCAATGCCCTGCTCTTTTATAAAATTTTCAGCGGCCCATTCTACAATTTTCTCATCCCAGTCATCTCCGCCAAGGTGGGTATCCCCACTGGTCGATTTGACTTCAAAAACGCCTTCTCCCACTTCAAGGATACTGACGTCAAAAGTTCCACCGCCCAGGTCGAAAACCAGGATCTTCTCATTTGCTTTTTTATCCAGCCCATAAGCCAGCGCTGAAGCGGTCGGCTCATTAATGATCCGGAGGACTTCCAACCCGGCAATCTTGCCGGCATCTTTGGTTGCCTGGCGCTGGCTGTCATTGAAGTATGCAGGAACGGTGATAACCGCCTGCGTCACAGGCTGGCCCAGATAAGCCTCCGCATCTGCTTTCAGTTTGGCCAGGATCATCGCGGAGATTTCCTGAGGAGTATAAACCCGTTTTTTGGATGGGATTTCCACCCTGGCGTCGCCAGAGTGCCCGGGCACCACTTGATAAGAGACCATCTTGCGCTCTTGCTCAACCTCATCATAACGGCGTCCCATGAACCGTTTGATGGAATATACTGTATTATCCGGGTTCACAATGGCCTGTCGTTTTGCAGGGAGTCCAACCAAACGTTCACCATTCTTGTTAAATGCCACCACAGAGGGACAGAGACGAGGGCCTTCAGCGGTGGGGATAACAATCGGGTCTCCACCTTCCATAACGGATACAGCACTATTTGTTGTTCCTAAATCAATACCAATAATTTTTCCCATGGACACATTCCTTCCTTTCCATTGATCTTATCGTTCTATTCCTATCATAAGAAATTTTTACAAGAAGAGTATTAACGTGTTATAGGAAATACATAAAATCTTTACAACGCGGCGCTATTCAAGCACTGTCTTATCGCTAAAAGCACAAGATGGATAAATTTCTGAAGAATACATATATAAAAACCTCTTCTCGTGATAACCTGCGAGAAGAGGTTTAGATTAAAAAGGTCATTGAAAAATTATCGATCCCGCCAGAAACCAGAGCGCACAGGGCGGACATCTTCGGCCGTGATGAACGCGTCCGGGTCCGACTCCAGAATGATGGTCTCGACATCATCCATATCTTTCCGGTATACATCACAATGAAGCACCGTCACAGTGCCGTTCTTTCCGCGAGCAGGAATTTCGGTAACCCCGAAGCCATGAGCACGAAGCTGGTCGGCGATCGCGGGTCCGAAGTTAGAGGATACAATGCTGAGTTGAATATGCCCCAAAGCCATCCGGGATTCAATCCACATTCCGGCAATATTGCCCGTTGCAAAACCGGCTGAATACATAAACAGATTGATAGGATTCTCCAGATCGCTTAAAACAGACCCAAACACAATCACAAAAATCACCGATTGGATGAAGCCCAACATCCACACCCAAAATTTGCGATCCTTCACCATCAACAAAACACGGATGGTGTCCATCGAAATATTGAGCGCGCGAAGAACAAAAATACCAAACGCAATCACCCAGGGATTTTGCGCCATAAGATAAGCCATTACAATCTCCTTATATCAGGTGAAAACCGTTTATGAGTCTTTCTGTCCATCCAGGCTGCCCCGCATTCCAGGCAGATAAAGCTCATCCATATACTCTTTAACCATTCGTTTCATACTGAACTGCGGTGTTAAAGTACGAATGGCAGCTTTGACATGTTTCATCCATTCATGAGAAAGATTATCTCCGGAGCGCCCACTGTAATACAGCGGAATAATTTCATTCTCCAGCGTATCATACAGGCTTTGCGCGTCTTTATCATCCTGCACATTAGGATCGCTATGTTCGGTTTCATCCCCAATTGCCCAGCCGTTCATTCCGTTATAAGCTTCATGCCACCAACCGTCCAGGACAGAGAAATTGAGTACACCATTCAAGGCAGCTTTCATTCCAGAGGTGCCGGAAGCTTCGTTGGGGCGGCGCGGCGTATTCAACCACACATCGACACCCTGCACCATATGGCGGGCGACATTCATATCATAATCTTCCAGGAAAGCCAGACGGCCGCCTGTTTTAGCATCCTTCACCGCGCGATAAACCTGCTGAATAATCAGTTTACCCGGCTCATCGGCAGGATGAGCCTTACCGGCAAAAATGATCTGCACTGGCATTTGTTCATTTGTGATCATACGAAGCAGCCGGTCAAAATCACGGAAGATCAGATATGCTCGTTTATAAGTCGCGAAACGCCGCGCAAAGCCAATCGTTAAAGTGTATGGGTCAAGCATCGCACCACCCGCGATCACTTGCACCGGATGAAAAGTCTGGCTGACCCAGCGCTGGCGGGCACGGCGGTTTGCGAACATTAACAGCTTTCGCTTCAGGTGGCGGCGCACTTCCCATAATTCTTCATCCGGAATATCCTCAACTTTTGCCCACATTTCCGGGTCGTCAAGCGATTCAAACCAGTTGGAGCCAAGATATTTTTCATATAAGACACGGGTGCGCCTCGCCAGGAAAGAACCGGTGTGCACACCGTTGGTTACATAGGAAATCGGCACTTCATCCACTGATTTGTCCGGCCAGAGGAAATTCCACATTTTCCTGGATACCTGCCCATGTAACTGCGACACAGCGTTGCGCTGCTCAGAAAGCTTCAACGCCAGAACAGGCATGGAAAATGTCTCCCCCCAGGGTTGCGCGTGGCGTGCCAGATCGATAAATCGATCTCGATCAAGCTCCAGCTTTTCCCAATAGAAGGAGAAATACTTTTCCACCAACCAGATTGGAAATTGGTCGTTCCCTGCGGGGACAGGAGTATGTGTTGTAAACACATTGGTTTTACGAACCTGTCCAACAGCCTGTTCAAATGAAAGGCCCACTGCCACCAGCTCGCGAATTCGTTCCAGCGTTAGAAAAGCCGAATGGCCTTCATTCATATGCCAGACAGTAGGCTTATAACCCAGCCTTCGCAGCACGCGCACACCGCCAACACCCAGCAAAATCTCCTGAGAAATACGCACTTCGGGATCATTGCTGTAAAGCCGGGCAGTAAGCTGGCGGTCTGTCAGAGAGTTCTCTTCCAGATTTGTGTCCAGCAAATATAGTGAAACTCGTCCCACCTGAACGAGCCAGACACGTGCGAAGACTTCACGTTCCGCCAGAAAAACGGAAATTTTAATGGGTTTGTCATCTTCATCATAAAGGGCAATGATTGGCATTTCAGAAAAATCGAGGTAAAAATCACGGGTTTCCTGCCAGCCATCTTCGGTAATACTTTGTGAAAAATACCCCTGATGGTAAATAAACCCAACAGCCGCCAACGGCAACCCCAGATCACTGGATTCTTTCAGATGATCTCCAGAAAGAATACCCAGGCCACCCGCATAAACAGGCAGGCACTCATGCAGCCCATATTCAAATGAGAAATAAGCGATCTGACCATCTTTCAATTCAGGATAAGTTCTTGAAAACCAGGCATCATCCCGGTTAATGTGGTGGTCAAACTCTTGCATGATCTGCTGATAACGCTTCATGTATTCGGGATTACTAGCTACGGCGTTTAATTTCGTACGAGCAACCTGCTTGAGGAAAGAAACCGGATTATGTGCCAGTTGATTCCACAGTACCACATCAACCAGCGTAAACAGTTTTTGAGCCTCCGGATTCCAAACCCACCACAGATTATAGGCAAGTTCTCCAAGTCGTGCGATCTTTTCAGGTAAATCAAAGGTGTTGGGGATTTCTCGTCTGATATTATTCATAAAATTGCTCCAAATCTCATCAATTATTGTAAAAGTCAAGGTTATTACACCGTCATTAAACCGGTTTAATTCGATTCATTTCGCATCGGAGTATATCACATTTGTTTAACGAAACCATTATACATGAAGAATCTAAGCAAGTCGTTAGAGAGTGAATTGCCTTCCCAAATTACAACCTAATCCAACAGCTTCCCGATGGAAACAATCATCCACCGTTCGTCAATTTTTGTAAGGTTGAAGACTCTGACCACTTCCTCATTCCCCAAATTGATCCCCACCTCAATCGTAGCTCCAGGTGGGTCTGGCCTGACAGAAGCTGATTGGATCAAAAAGCCCATCACCATACCATTAATATCCAGCAGCTCAACAGCGCCAGGATTATCCAAAGAGCCCATCACATATTGAGCAAGATCATCCGTGCCCTCCTGATACGCGATCAGGAAATCCCGCACCACACCTTCGGGCGAATCGGGGTAATCTGAAGCGGTATCCGGAGATTCACCAGGCACGGTTTGAGCCGGCGATGGAAAAGTACACGCCAGCGAAACCAACAACAACATACAAAGAATGATCAAAAACGGTCTTTTATACACCAAATCAACTCCAGTAGCAGGATTTCTCTTTACTTTCTGCCTGAAAGCCACCCCATCAATCGCTCATCAGACCAGGTATTCACTACCTGTTCCGCATTCATCCAGGCTCTTCGCGCAACACTGACCCCATAAATCAGCACATCAAACTGATCAGCAGCATGGGCATCGCTATCAATGCTGATCGGGATCCCCATCTCAGCCGCCCGACGGGCATGGATATCAATCAGGTCGAGCCGTGATGGATGAGAGTTGATTTCCAACGCTATCCCTGTTTCCTTCGCGGCATTAAAAACCTGTTCCCAATCCAGGTCCGCTCCCTCGCGATCAGGCAACAACCTTCCAGAGGGGTGAGCGATGACATCAATGTGAGGATTCCGGATGGCTTTTAATAACCGCTGTGTGATTACTTCCCGCGGCTGGCGCAGACTGGTATGCAAGGAAGCAACCACAATATCGAGTTCATCCAGCACTTCATCCGGGAAATCCAGCGCCCCATCAGCGCGGATCTCCAGTTCAATGCCATGCAGAAGACAAATGGCATCACCCATCTTTTTCTGTACCTGATCAATTTCTTTTTTCTGCGCCCGGAGCTCTTCAACACTCAGTCCCCCGGCAATTGCCATACTTTGTGAATGGTCCGTGATAGCCAGGATCTTCAACCCGCTTTGAGCTGCCGCCCGGGCCATTTCTTCAATAGATGCCCGGCCGTCGCTCCAGGATGAATGGGTATGCAGATCGGCCCTTAAATCATTGAGTTGGATCAACTTTGGCAGATTCCCGGAGATGGCGGCCTGCAGCTCTCCGCGGTCTTCGCGCAGCTCCGGTGGAATCCAGGGTAATCCAATTTGCCGGTAAACCAATTCCTCCTCTTGGCAATCAAGCAGGATGCCACTTTCATCCAGCAAGCCATGCTCCGAGAGAGACAACCCTTTTTTCTGGGCATACTCCCGCAGCCGGACGTTGTGCGCCTGTGAACCGGACGCGTATTGCAGCAGGCTTCCAAACGACCGTCGAGGTTGGATCCAAAGCTGTATTCTCAACCCGGTTTTCAGTTCAACGCTGGATTTGCCTTTGCCATGGCTCAACACCTGCTCCACATCTGGGTGGCTCACAAAGGCCTGCATAATTTGTTCCGGTGTATCCGAAGCTGCCACCAGATCCAGATCACCAATGGTTTCCCGCCACCGGCGGACGCTGCCAGCGATTTCAGCCTTGTCAACCCCCTCCTGCGCGCTCAACCATTTCAACCAGTTCAGGGCAATCGGGCGCGCCGCACCCAGCAGCATGCGAGTGGTCCTTCTGGCAAGCGCCTTAATGCCCACAATAATGTTTTGTTCCGATTTTTCACCTATTCCCGGCAAATCTCGCAATTTACCGGTCTGCGCGGCTTTCTCAAGATCCTGCAGTGTTGTTATTCCTGCCTCGCGCCAGAAAAGCGCAACTTTTTTAGGGCCAACATCTGGAATCTCAAGCAATTCGAGCAAGGTCGGCGGCACCTCTTCTTCCAACTTCTTCAAGAACTGCAATTCCCCGGTTTCCAGCAACTCCTCAATCTTATCCGCGATTGCTTTCCCCACACCCGGGATCTCTTTCAATCTGCCTTCCTGAGCGACAACCCGAATATCCTCACTTAAAGACCGAAGATTCTCTGCAGCCCGGCGATAAGCAATGAATTTGTAAACCACTTCCCCCTTTATTTCCAGCAGTGCAGCAATCCGTTCAAAAACTGCGGCCAGTTTCTGATTATCCATTCGTCTCATTTCCCTCAGAAGATATTGCCTTATGGTGATGACCGGCACGATTGAATATCCATCAACCGGCGGAAATCATAAGGATACTCCTCAAACACCACCTCATCCACTAACCGAACACAGGGATTTTCCAACATCCGTTGGTATTCATTCTCGTGCTTGTCCCAATGATCAAAACCTACATAAACGTAATCAAAACCCGCGTCGCTCATGTTCACCGGATCAGGGTTGCTCGAGAGCGCCTCCCACTCCGGCTTGGACTCATACCAGGTGATCCCAGAATTGGTGGGGCGCCCAAAAACAACAGCCGGTCGAGAAGCAATGGGATCATAAATCACCGCGTCTTTTTCCAGCTTATCCCAATATTTGGCTTCCATCCGCGCGTCCAAAACAGACAGGTAGTAAGAATACACCGGCTTCGGCGCGGAGATCAATTGCATACCAAAAAGCACAAACCCACCAAACATCGAAACAAAGAGCAGGAAAGCAATCCCCGCTTTCACCACCTCCTTGCGGTTCTTTCCCCACAGCCACAGGCTGGCAAAGGCAAAGTTTCCGCTGGCAAGGCCGTACATCTTACCCTGCAGGCGATTCAAGGCTGTGGGGCCAGCATTGCCTGTGTACTGAATCAGGAGAATCGGAATATAAACCAGAGGCAAAACGATCAATGCTGCCTCATACCATCTTCCAGCCCGAAAAGCTTTATATCCCCAAATGAATACCAGTGGAAGTACTATAAGCATTGGTCCTATTTCAAACAATGCGGCAATCAATTGGTATGGATTTCCTAAAGAGAGCTCTCCAAGATGACTTGACAGAAAAGATGGCGGCCATGATAGCGCAAAACTAAATGAGAAATAGGAAGAACTTTCCTGCCCCATTAATCTTGAAAGAAGTCCAGAAAAAACCCCTGTAATAACACCCCCTTGAAAAGCAACGATAATTCCAGCAGGGATAAGAACATAAACCCATTTGAGAATAGCGCTGGGGATTTTGAAAGACTTATTTACAATCATATAAATCACAGCAACGATACCCAGTCCAAGGGCAAGATTAACAATAGATGCCTCCGAACCCAATGTTCTGGCAGCCAGCATCATCACCAGCACCGCCCCGCCCCGCCAATCCCGCCAGCGGTTATAAGAAAGAAGCAAAAATGCCCCCACACTACTGCTTATGGCACCTGCACCCGCATGATAAAGCCAGATGCTTGGATAATTCATCCCGTTAAAATAGGCAAATGGCAACGGAAATACACCAGCGCCATCTATTCCCACAGGAGCGGTAAGCGCGGTCAAGAAATCCGGAGCAGTAGCCGCGCCTGTGCCAATCATATGAAGATTGGTCGATATCTTTTTTAATAATCCAACCGGCAACAAAAGCATCAACCAGCGGGTGCCCCCGGCAAACAAACCAAAACCTCCAGCAAGAAAAGCGGCCACGCCACTCCGGGTGACTCGCCATATCCAAAAGGAGCTTAATATAATGGATAAGCTCCTTCCAAAACCTCTCATTAGGTCAACCGATGTCCAAACACTTAACCCCAACACACGCATCAATTGCGCAGAAAAAAGCAATTCAAAATAATGGTAGTTCATTTGCACTTCCGGGTCGAGAGGAAAGTGAGGTGGGATATCTCCCGTGGCCAAAACCGAAGCAATTGGCAGATTTTGATAATCATCCAGAATAGCCATTCCCCGACCTGTCACTGTAAGAACATAGGTCAAAGCTAACAGAGCAATGATCTGTCCCGGAAAAATTGAAAACCGGAACATACTTTTCAGCTTTTCTTTCGATAGTGGGAAGGAAAATGTAAGGCCAATAACAAACACCAATCCCGATGCAACCCAAATCGCGGGAACAAGAGAAATGAGTTGTGCTATCAAATTGGTCAAAAAGTTCTCCAAAATCATCCCGACAGCAATTCCTGCCAATGTCTCTTCTCTCTTGTAGAGGTGAAAAGAGCTTCGAACAATCCACAATCCGCCCATACTCCACAAGAAACACCACAATATAAACAGTAGTATGGAATCACTATGACGAAGCAGTGCCAACATTATCAATCCTCCAGACAAATAATCATTCCCAACAGTCTGAGTTATAAAACTAATTTTCAAACGTTGGGCATAATACACCTTCAACAGGTGGTTCCATACGCTTCGGTACCAATACTTGCACACCATAAATCGGGTAGGTTTCAACGGGTTCGTAATAGCAAAGCAGTGGGATAGATACCCACTTCACCCAGGCGTCATTCTCATTACCAAACTCAAACTCACTACCCTGAAAACCAGTGTGCAGTGGCTCGGTAATGATCATTGAGAATCGATGGTCAGCAAGATCTTTGTAAAATTTATTGAAATAATCTGCCTCATCAGCCATTGCCATATCCATCATATACCTTTTTTCATATTCAGGGATCATGGGAATATTTTGAATAAAGCCAAAAGTCAACAATTGACGCTGATCCATAAGTAACACTTCACCCTTTTGATTCCCCTCCAGGATATACTTTTGCACGGAATTGAGCACCTCTTGAGTTTCGACTTTCGGAGGAAGAATGAAGGGTTGGACATTAATCATTGGCAGCATAGCAGGATAAAGCACAGCAACAAAAATTATTAGCCTGAGCCAAAATTTTTGTGTGTCTATTGAAATAACCCATTGCTTCAAACCAGCTTCCCATGCAAGAGAAGTCGCAAAAAGCGTTCCAATCAAAAACATATCCAAATTGTGCAGATTGTTTCCCCCGCCAATTTTCACGCTGATTACTAAACCCACAATCAGAAACGCGCCCAATATGCCGGCCAATGCCAGCTTCTGCCAGGCGTCCAACCGCCAATGTTTTTTGGCAATCAAAATTATCACAAGGAAAAGAAGTGGACCTGCAGCAAGGATAAGTCCAAACAATATACCCGCCCCACTGGTCGCGTTGGGGAACAATCTGGACCACAAGAGCGGCTGCCGGCTTACTTTACTTGAAATCCCCTCAATACTCAGCAAAGCCGGATTCAACCCCGTACCATTCGAAATGGTTCTAATGCTTTTAAGAACTTCAGGAAGCAAATATCCGCCAAGCAAGCCAGCCAATCCAAGAACAATGGAACGCAACCAGCGACCTTTTCTATTTTCGCTGTTTGAAAGAGCTGGGTCCAAAAAGGTCATGAGTACCACCCACATAGCTGGAGCAAACAACCAGGTGGACCGGCTCATCTGGGCATAATAACCAGCCAACGCCACAAGCGGAACACCAATCCACAAAGATTTTCTACGGGAAAATGCCACCAGGATTGCCGCCAAAACAAGAGGTGTGTAAATCGGTCCCTGGCTTAAAAACAGGAAAGACCACAAACCCAGCAGCACCCAGATACCTGAATACTTTTTTTCATTTACAAAAAGATAAAGACCCAACAAAATGTAAGGAATTGTAAAAATAAAAGCGCTCCAGAAGCGTACCAACGCGATTGAGACCGGGCCAAACAAAAAAGGCAAACCCCACAAACTCTGTCGTCCTCTACCTAGCAGAGACCCCACCTTCTCATCCAGAGAATAACCATACAAACCCCTGCCATACAGCAAAGAATATTCCCAAAGAAGGTTGCCTTCCGACCATCCCAAAGAAAAGGGGTAATTGACCGCTTCCCGGAAGGATATTCCCAAAGCAAAAATCGTCCCAAACAGAACACCCCCAACCAGCGCACCCACCCACGTAAACCCTGCTTCACGATGATCCGCAGCAAGCCAAATACTAAAACCAAAAACAAAGCCAACCAGCAGCAATCTCAAATAGATGCTGTCAAAAATATGGCTGAAAGGGAATGAAAAGAATGACACCAGTCCAATTGCAAGCAAGCCAATTAATAACCATCTTAACCATTTCAACTGACCGCGAAGTTTGCCAAAAGGAATAAAAAAAGATGGTTTCCAGATCACCAGCAGCACAATGATGCCCACACCAACCACAAACCCCATGGTTGCCAAAAGAGAATAGGATATTCTGGTAGCTTCTTTCAGTAATGGTGAAAACCAAGCATCGATTTCCTGAGCCACTTTATACAGGTAGAAGAAAAGGAATCCAGTTGCTAAAAGACGAATGCTTAGATTTCGAGATTTTCGATTCAATTTGATTCTGCCTCCTGATGAAGCAATAAAGACAACAAGTCTTCATACATTTTACAAACTTTTTCCAGCCTATAACTCTCATCCACAAGTTTTTTACCTTCTGAAGCCAGTCTTCCTCGTTCTTCATCATGGGTCGCCAATTCAATCATAGCCATTGCAAGCGAATGAGGATCATCAGGTTTCGACAAACGTCCCGTAAAACCATCCCGCAAAAGATCCTTCACCCCCCCCACTTCAAAGGCCACAACAGGGGTGGATAATGCCATCGCCTCCAGAACCGCATTCGGCATTCCTTCGGTGCGAGATGAAAGCACAAACACATCCGCGGCCTTCATGATTGCCGGCACGTCATTCCGAACACCAAGAAAAACAACTTCTTCATCAATGTTGAAAGTCAGAGCCATATCTTCAAGCTCCTGCCGCAGCGGCCCGTCTCCAGCCAGCACCAATCTGGCATCAGGCACAGCATCAATCACTTCGGCAAAAGCTTTGAGGAGCAAATCAGGTCCCTTTTCATAATTTAATCTGCCAGCGTAAAAAAATACCTTTTGATCTGAGCGGATACCCAGAGTTTGACGCACAGCACAACCAACTTCTTCATCTAAATCCGGAAGATCTACCCCGTTTGGGATTACAAAAACGCGTTCAGGCACTACTCCTTCTTCAATCGCATCCAACCGTGTTGATTCTGAAACCGCCAAAAGTGCAGTCGCAATGCCAGAATTGATCATCCCCGCATGCAATCTTTCCTGCCAGCGTGGAAAGCCATATATTTTACCGCGATGAGTTGCCAGACGCACCGGAACCCCGGCCAACCATGCTATAGGGATAGCCAGTAAATTGCTGTGGTGAGTGTAAGAAATCAAAAAAGAAAATTTTCCTTTTCTGATTAAACCATAAAGTTTTCGTAAACCTTGAAACAATTTTAATGCTTTGGATAAACTCTTTCCTTGCTGGCCCCATGCATTGAGATCAACGATTTCAAAGGGATAGGCTTTCTGCCAGTTCTCAAACAGACCATCTTTATCATAAAAAAATACCACGCTGACAGAATAATCCCGATCATGAAACCATTGAGCAAGTTGCAGCAATGCCCTCTGAGCACCCCCTGTGGTCATCTGGCTGCCAACCAGCAGCAATGAATGTCTTGTTTCTTTTTTCATATCGATAACTATTCAGGGCAAAAAATCAATCTTAGGTCAAGATTTTACCAGAAGTGTTTAGGATCACATTAAGAACTAAATAAATGCTCCTGAAGAAAATCATTCAAAATTTCAAATTGTTCCTGACGCGACATTCCTTTCTGAACATCCTTCGGCAAGGCAGGAATCTGACCCTTTTCACGTTTCATGCGAATCCACTCACGTAATTTCTCCGCAATCTCATTTGGGTCATTGGAGACAAATCCTGCTTTTAAACCGCGCACAATCTCAGAAGCCACATCGTACCCAAAACCCAGTGTCAAAATAGGCCGGCGTGCACCTATATATTCAAACAATTTCCCCGGAATGATACCCCGTTCTTCCGGAAATTTTGGATCAGCCCATGCCAAAAGTAAAAGTATATCGGCTTCCACTTGCGCTATGAGTGATTCCTGGTATGATACACGACCTTTCGACACAATTAAGTGCGCAACTCCGTGTTTTTCGGCCAGAGCCATCACCGCACCCATATAGCGGGTGTAAAAAACAACCCGAACACTATTCGCCTCTTCGCCTAACTGCTCTAGAGCGGCCAAAAGCGGTTCAATGTTTTGGAAGTTTGGATATATCACCCCGGGGTATACTATCCGAAGTTCATCATTCAAAGGTGGGGACAAGTCTTCTAACTCCACAAAGTCATCACGGTCAAATCCATTTGTAACCACCTGAATTGGACAAGAAAAACGGCTGCGGAGATATTCTGCCCAGGGTTTAGAAACTACCACAATAGCATGAGCCGCCCTCAACACTTTGTTTTCCAAATGGGTTTCTAATCGACGACGCAAGCTTCCATAAGGATAACGAGAAGGATCCACCCACAAATCACGCAACTCTGCCACCCAGGGCACTCCACTCGATTTACTCAAAGCGCGTGCGACCAATAAATCTGTTGCAGGAAGCGCGCTGGTGTAGATCAAATCCGGTTTCCAGATATCTATAAGTTTTTTGCCAGAGCGAACGGCATAAGGGTACCAACCAATGGCATCATCAGGAAAGTTAAACAAACTCTGGTATAAATTTCCCAGTTTTTTAATGAATGAAACTTTTGTAGAATATCCGGTTGTGGTGATTTGCTTTTTACCGCCAAAGAACAGTTGAGGTAAAAAGTTTACATTAAACCATCCAGTTCGCACCACCAAAGATTCATCCACTTCACTTGTCAATGTGGCCGGTTGGATAGCATCCCGGGCAGTGAGAACGCGAATATCATGACCTCGTTCCAGAAAAAAACGAGCCAGTTTACTCACCCTCACCGCGCCAACGGAATTATAGGGTGCGAACCGAAAAGATACCAACAAAATTCTCATAAGCAACAAGTTGGATTAATATCCAAGGCTTAATAAACTTCACAGACTCAAAAATCCCTATTCTAAATTGGATTTCAGACTGAAAACACAACAAGTATTATAAACCATACCCGTTATCCATTACGGAAACCGGCCCGCATTCAGACAATGATCTTCTCATAATTTTTTCTCAGGCAATTTTCTTCCTTTCGCTACTTGGCAACGCCTGCGCTAAGCGGCATTAATAAAAGCGTCAAAAATAAGAATGGGGGCAGCCTGCCAAAAAAGCATGGTTTCCAATTCGCCTGGTTGTGCTAAACTATCCAACCAATTGTAAGTAGCGTATAATAAAACGCGGTGAAAAATTTAAAATGAGCATAAATTTGTTGCTGAGAATAAAAAAGAGGTGCTCTATTAATGTCAAATAAAATGGATCGGATCGCAATTTGCCAGCCTAACATCATGATGGGCGGACGACTTCGAGTAATTCTTGGTATTGTGGATGCTTTAAATCGGATGGGGATTATCCCCGATATTTTAACTTACAATCTTGCGTTTACCCCGGATCAAATTCAAAAAAATTATGGACAGGACCTGAAAATGAATTTTCGCTTTGTTTTTCCGGGGCTAGACAGGCACCTGCCATACGATCTTAGATTGATCGCTTTTAATTATTCACTGCGTTTTTATGAAAAGGATTATGACCTGATCATCGATAACGGGAACAGCCAGTTGTTTTTACCGCGGAAAACAAAAGTAATCACTTATGTCCATTTTCCCAGAAAAGCAAGAATTGACCTACCAGGTTTAGGGTATTCCGAAAACAGTATACAAAGGAAAATATTAGAAAAAATCTATAAAAATGTTCGCGTGCAGCCACAGCATACGGTCGTCTGCAACTCCAGATTCACCTGGGATAAATTGTCCCAGGTTTACCCGGATATGCGCCAGGAAATCAATGTGATCTATCCTCCTGTAGACGTTTCGAAATATGAATGCGAAAAAAAAATCAAAGACCGCTCATTGTCAGTTGTAACAATTGGTAGATTCGCTTCAGACAAAGGCCAATTAGACCAAATAAAAATCGCCGAAAAGACACCAGAAATCAATTTTCACCTGATCGGTTTCACCAATTTCAGCAGCTATTTTCAAAAATGCAAAAAATACATTGAGGAAAATGGTGTTAAGAATGCTCAGCTACACCCCAATCTTTCATTTTCCGAAATGATTAACCTGTTACAAGATTCAAGATACTTCTTGCACACTCTTAAAAATGAACCTTTTGGATTAACCGCCGTACAGGCATTGGCCGCTGGGTGCATTCCGGTGGTTCACAATTCGGGAGGGCAAAAAGAAAGTGTGTTCATCCCTGAATTGCGTTATGAATCCTATGATGAAGTTCCCAATATCTTAAGAAGTCTGACTGAAATGGATCTGGAAATCCTTGATAAATTCCAGACACAACTTCGTGAAAACGCGCGTTTGAATTACAATGCCGAAACATTTTCGAAAAAAATGGATGCTTTATTGAACAAAGTAATTGGATTATCAGAAAATTAGTAGGTGTTTCTGTTTATGCAATTTAATCGAAAACTTAAAAACACTTTTTGGAATTATTCCCTGCAGGAATTAGCAATTCTACTGCGGCGCAAATTCAGCCACACGTCATTGGCAGAGTTTAACGATAAAAAGCCATGTGTTTTTGTTCTTTCCACTGGTCGCGTAGGATCAGAGACTATCAAAAAACTATTAGCCTTATCGAATAATGTTACAGTGTTTCATGAGCCACGCCCAGAGTTGTTTTCATTATCTAAAACTGCTTATCAGCTACAAAATGATTATCAACAATCCCCTTCCATCAAAGAAGCCCTATTAGAAGGATTCTGGGTGGGCCGGAGAGATTTGTTTCGATTTGTTCGTGGAAGTAACCGTGGATACGTGGAAACAGGACCGGATATCACCTTCCTTGCAGAGATCCTGGCGGAGGCATTGCCTTACACCCGATTTATCCATTTGGTGCGCGACCCATGCGATGTGATTTACTCTGCAATGAGAAGAAAATGGTTTGCCGGGCACAACTACGATGATTACCGGATTCACCCATTGCCCGGTACAAAATACGCAGATCAATGGGAACATTTCTCTGCTTTTGAAAAAAATGTTTGGCTATGGGCAGAAACCAACCGCTGGATTCATTCTTTATTTAACAGACTTCCTCTTGATCGAACACTCTTCATTCATTCCGAAGATGTATTCAATGAGGATCCTCAAACTCTTCAAAAGTTATATCATTTTATTGATCCTGGGTTTTATCCACCATCCAGAAAAATTAAAAACGTGCTTGGTATGAAATCCAACGCGCAAAAAATTGGGGAATATTCAAAGGTTACAAAATGGACACCAGAACAAAAAGATTTCCTGGTCCAAATCGCCGGAAATATTGCGTTCGATTTAGGATATGACCTTCATAATATACACCTCTCCTCATCTGGATAGTAATAATCAACCCCTAATTTACCACCAGCAGCAAACAGGTTCAATATTCCCAGCAAGCTCTACGCACATATCATATATCTGCGAAAATATATCCGGGAAGAGTTTCACCAGTGAATATTCACAAGTTTTTATCGGCTGATTTCTTCACGAAGAAAAATCACCCGTACGCCTGATCTTTGCTGAAAACCAGTAGAACCGGTTCGCAAAATATTTTCGGACTGTTTCACCCTTGGCCGGAAAATATGGGGATGATTTTGAACTGATTTTCTCATATCTGTACCTGTCCAGCACATGATTCAGCAACACATTTACCAGCTCAATTTCCAGAGAGGTAATTTGATCTTTCCAGGCTGTAAGTGGGTATGTTGAAACACCATTAAACCCCTGCCCGCTCATGCTGTTCCCTTTCCACTCTTCCCCTAACGCAGTCGGAACGAGCATCGTTTCTTCAAAAGGGATATCCAGAAAGGAAGCAACCTGTCTCATTTGTGCTTCTGTCTCCAAAAGCAGGTCTTCGTATTTAAGTACCAGATAATCATCAATGCTTAATGGGTTTTGAAACGCGTAGTAGTATGAACTTTCTAGAGATTCAAGAATAGTACCTAAATATGGGTATCGCCCATTAAGTGTTTTAAACTTCCTGGTGGAAACCACTGCAGCATAAGGATTTCGGACAATGTGGATGAATTTCGCATGCGGGTAGAGCTTTTTCAAAAGATACGCAAATTCAGCGTTCTCGACTGTCTTTTCAACAAAGCGGATTGAGGCAGGAGGCAACTTACCTTTCAAAGCGAGATAAATCGCCTCAACATAAGCATCAATGAAACCGCGATAATCCTTGTTTTGAAAAGCTTCGCGCCCAGTTTCCGCAAGATGGTTTAACAATCCTTCGACGTTCCATTGCTTTGTTCCAATGCTGTCTCCACCAAACTTCCCAATACTTCCAGATTTCTGATTGGATTTTTTGATGGCCTGTTCAATACGCGTAAGGACCTGTTCAAAAGTCAGCTCAACCGGCAGGCTGCGGCGAATTGCGTAGTCCACCCAAAAACCGGTGTATTCAAAAAAATGCGCTTCAATCGGGATCACAAAAAATCCGGACACCCCATCCAGCAAATTTCGCATAAGAGATGTCCCTGATTTGTGGCTACCCAGGATGAAAACAGGATTTTCCATATAATATCTAATCCAGATATCCTTTATGTTTCAGTTCCGCGGAAATATTTTCCATCACATAATCCTGTTGTTTCTCAGTGAGCCGCTCTCGCCATTTTCCAACCGAGGAAGAAAATACCGGTTTTCCCAGATTTTGGTGAAACGATTTGTATTTATGCTCCATTGTCGTGGGTAACTTCCAATAATCCAGCATACGAGGCGTGTATTCAATATGAATAAATTGGCTGATTTGCCGTAAAGCCGCCTCAGAATTCTGAACCAGGTCCTCATAACGCACTTCGATATATTGGTCTTGCTTAAGTACTTTTTGGATTTGATCTGTTTTTCTTATGCTGGTTTTCCAACGATGCACTGCCTCATCAAGATAATCGTCCCCATGTCTTTTCACCATTGATGAGATGACATCACGCCCATCCCTGACAAGATGCATATACTTAGCATCCGGAAAAATTTTGTGTATATAGGTTAAATAAAATGTGTGTATCGGAGATTGATCTCCCCAAACACTGGCTTTTGGAAATTTTTGCGCCGCGTAAGTCATATATACTTCATCAATTACTCTGGCTAGTGACCTTTCCGCTTCGGGCAAATCAACAATTTTTTGATACGCAGGCGCCAAATTAATTTCCCACATATGATAATTATGATGACTTTCAAATTCGGCGATCATCAATCTGCTCAAATCGGCCCAGCCCAATCCCTTATACGCTTTAAACTTCACTGCCAGGTTATGAAGAATCTGGGTTTCCGCGGGAATCGCAACTTGTTCGCTGGCTACTAACATACTGCGCATTAATGTGGTTCCCGAACGCCCCGAACTAATGATAAAAACCGGCCGACAATGCAAAGAATTTTGTTGATCAGCAATTGGATAATGAGTGAAAACGGATCGAAAGCCAAATATTCCCTTCTTTAGAAAAGAAGCCATCCACAATGGTGAGCTTTCATATTTCATAAATAGATTAAGTTTGGATTTTCGCATGTTGATGCTTCTTGCCTTTCCTAAAAAGATATTTTCTAGTCAGCCGCACAAGTTGGAGAACTTGATCCTTTTCAAGAGTCCATAAAACCAAACCATAAACAACTAGAAAGGTCATCGACTTGGCGATCCCGGTAAACCAATCGTTTCCAATAATCCCGGGAATTTTACTGGCCAAAAAACCAAGAACAATTCCTGCTATCAATCCCAGGGTTGGGACAAGAAACAATTTTCGCAAAGATAAGTTGACATAAGCTCTCGCTTTTCCTAAGATCATTGCTATCCCAGCAATCATCATAATATCAACAGCAGCTGCAACACCTTCAATACCAAAAGGTAAACCAAGTGCAAATAGTAATCCCACCATAATCAACAGTTGAATCACTCGTATGTTAACAATTATACTTGGTTTGCCAACTGCCACGAAAAGGGAAGCCATGGTCCGCTTCATCGGGTCGAACATGGTGAACGGCAGCATCAATCGAAAAGCCGTCAGCATGGGCATCCACTTCTCTCCCAGACCAATCCGGATAAATTCCGGGGCAACCAGCGCAAGAATCCCTACCAGAATATAACCACTACGAATCAACAGGGAATTTGTTTCAAAATAAGCTTCCGAAAGTCCATCCTGATCCCCCTTCAATTCCGCATAGGCCCCCACAGCGACCTGGTTCATCGGCGAAGCCAAAATGTTGCCAGGCATCTGCGCTATAGAATATGCTCGGGAATAAAAGCCCAACGGTCCTGCCCCAAGGTATGTTTTTGCCCACAATTCATCCCCCTTATCCAGCGCATCAAGAAGCCATTGCGCAACAACCTGCTTGCTTCCAAACCCCAGAAAATAGCGAGCAGCCGAAGTGGACCATAACAACCTTGGTCGCCAAACCGGTTTCCAAAAATAAAAAAGCATGATTTGCAAACAGGCATTGACAATATTGGTTGCCAATAAAGCCCAGATGGGCTGATTAAGGAGCGCCAGAGCCGTTGCTGAAATAAAGGTCAGGATCACATCCAAAATCTGTAACAATGCCAAGCGCTTGAACTGGATCTGTCTTCCCAAGATGTTCCTCGGGGTCGCCGCAAAATTCTTAACTGTGAAGGTCAGGGTCAGAACAACATAGGCGGTCATCGACCCTGGCTCCGTTCGATCTAAAAACAACAAACCGGCGATCAATACTAACGATGTCCAGATCACATTTAGTATCAGTTGAAGGGTGAAGTGAATCGCCGCGGTGCGTTCCAGATCATCGGTCTCTTCGCACCGGTGGACAAAAGCTCCCCCCATTCCAAAATTGGCCAGACTGCTGGTCATCATCACAATGGAAGCCGCACCAGCATAGATACCAAAAGACTCAACCGGAAGAAGTCTCGCAAGAACCAAGGCCTGTACAAAGCTGATCAGATTCTGAACAATGCTGCTGATGAAGTTCCACTTAACTGAGGTAATACTTCTTCTGGCGAGATCTTCATTCATATGCTTCAACAGCCTTCAAAGCGCGCAGCGCCGCATCGTGCAGCGCCCCATTGGAAGCCAGCACACCGCGGTTGTTTGCCAGCGTCCGGCCTTTTGAGAAATCGAGCGGTTTGCCGTCCAGATCAGTCACCCGGCCGCCTGCTTCTTCCACCACAATTGACCCGGCCGCCTGGTCCCAGATCTTCTCGCGGTAGTCCCTGCGCTGTGGCGAGAGCATCCGGATCAGCAGCTCGCCCTCTCCCGCCACCAGCACAGCATATTTGGCCTGGCTGTCCATCCGAACCGGGTCAGCTTGGGCACCCAACTCACGCGCCAGCCGGTCGATCTGCCCGGTGTTGGTGTGCGCGGCTTCAAAAGAGCGCAGGATGCGGGCCTCTCCGGGCTCCGCGCGGGAAGAAACAGAAAGCTTTGTAAATTCTTTCCCATCTTCCAGTGGGGTCACCCAGGTTCCCTGCCCTCGCACCGCAATTACCAGCGATCCGGCACCTTCAAAGTCTACCTGCCGCGCGCCGGTCAGGTTTGGGCATCCCAGCACGCCGATCTGGACCTGGTGATCTTCAACCAGCGCCAACGCGACCGCATACTGGTCGCCCCGCAGAAAACCTTTGGTCCCATCGATCGGGTCCAGAACCCAGAAGCGCCCACCCGGCTCAGCCGCACCCAGGTCGATCCAATCGCACACCGCCCCCACGGTAGCCCCCGGAACAAACCTGGATACATAAGAGGTGATATGCTCCAGGGCCGTTTGATTTTCCGGCGTCTTTAAAGCCGAAGAACTTTCTTCAGCAACCAACACATCATCAGGAAAGAATTCAGTGAGCCGGCTTCCAACCAATGCCTGCGCCGCGAAATCCGCTACCGTAACCGGTGAGCGGTCATCTTTTGTCAACGCGGGAGATACCATCTCCAGCTGGATCTGTTTAACCAGCCTTGATGCCTGCCTCACGGTCTCAAGCGCAAAATTTATTTCCGGTTTTTTTAAATCGATCATTTTTTCTCGCTAATATAAATCCGTCTCAGTTTATCATGAAATCAAAAACGATAAACTGAGACTGGAATAAATTACCCAATGATGCTGTGTTTAGGGACTGAAAATGATCCCATGATCCTGAAGCATGCGCTTGACCTGAATCACGGAGCGCTCCACATTTTCCTCGTCGCCCACCACCTGCAGATCATAGTTGATGTCAGTTGTGACCTGGTCTCCAATCCAGATGGTTTCAATCTGGTTTGGATTGATGATGGTATTGAAGACTTTTAAGTCGTCCTGGGTCAGCTCCACCGCAGTCATGATCAAGATCATGCCGGAATCCAGGAACAGGTGCGCTGCTTCAGCCATCCGGCGGATATGCTCATGCCAGTTGTCGCCCGGGTTCTGCCGTTTTAGATCCGCTCCAACACCATACAGGAAGCTGCCTATACCCAGATAATACACATATTTCCCGCCTTCAAACAGCTGCCGCTCCAGTAAGCTGGCAAATCGCTTCCGCCCCATACCTTTCTGCCCGGTAACAATCAATAAAGTAGGCCGCTGGTTGTAGCGTTCTGCTCTTTGCGACATGGTAACGGTGGTCTTAACCCATTTGCGATCCCTGGTAACTACCTCTTCCAGGAGTTCAGTGTTTTCATCCTTAATCGCTTCCAGGACAATGCCGCCGCCCCAAATTTCGTAATCGTCCACGATCACAAACCGGCTGGTGTCTGTCATCGTTTCCGAAAGGTCAAGTGCCAGGGGGTGGCTCAGGGTTAAGGTGCATTCGGCCACATCATGATGCTCGATCTGGTTTTTGTCATTGAGGGTTGAATAATCAGATGCATCAATAATGCGGTGGATGGTTTCAATCTGTACTTTAACTCTGGCGGTTCCCAGCTTAAGGATGTATTGCTTTTTAGGGATCATCGGGTGTTTTCCCAGCCAGAAAAGGCTCACCCGCAGCCGTGTAGCTACTTTTGGAGCCGGTTCATCCGCGCGAGCGGCAATCTGCCCCCGGCGGATATAAATCTGTTCATTCAGGGTAAACCCGATCGCTTCCCCACTGAAAGCTTTATCTTTGACGGGAGCGGAAAAAGTTTCAATGGACTTAACCACGCTGCTCTTCCCGGATGGGTAAAAAACCAGTTCATCTCCCACCCGCATGGTCCCGCTGGATACCGTTCCCGAAACGATGCGGCGGTCATCTCCAAACAGGGTAAATTTGTAAATATCCTGAACCGGCAGTCTGAAAGGTTTATCCGTGAGCGGTTTTGCTTTCTCAAAACTATCCAAAGCGGTCAGCACAGTGAATCCATCATACCAGGAGGTGTTTTCGCTCAAAGCAGCAACGTTATCACCCATCCGGCCGCTGACCGGAATATAACACAGGGGCTGCACTCCGATTTCACCCAGAAATTGATTGTATTCCGCACAGATCGAATCAAAAACTTCCTGTTTGTAGCCCACCAGGTCCATTTTGTTCACCAGCACGACAATCTGCTTGATGCCCAGCATCCACAGCAGATAACCGTGACGGCGTGAATTTTCCTGGATCCCTTCCAGGGCGTCAATCACCAGAACAGCCGCTTCAGCGCGGGAGGCTCCGGTGACCATGTTCTTGATAAATTCAATATGCCCCGGAGCGTCGATGATAATGTAGTGCCGTTTCTGCGACTTAAAGAAGACCCTTGCCGAGTCAATGGTAATGCTCTGGGCACGCTCGTCTTTCAGAGCGTCGATCAAATACGCATACTCAAAAGGTTTAGAGTTCCGTTCGCAGCTTTCCCGGACCTGCTCCAGCTTTCCTTCCGGCAGAGTCCCCGTATCCGCGAGCAGCCGGCCAATCACCGTGCTCTTTCCATGGTCCACATGGCCAACAAAAACAATATCCATTTTTTCCTGGATCTCAACTTCAAATGTGTTACCCACAAGTGCCTCAACCATTACATGTACCCCTCTCGTCTGAGCGTCTCAAGACCACCGCCATCATCTTTGTCCTGGGCGCGCCCGGCGCGCTCGGCGATGTGGGCGAACTTACCCACTTTCAACTCCGCGATAATCTCAGCCACATTACGGGCCTCGGATTGAACCGGGAAAGTACAGGGGAAACATCCCAAAGAGCGGTAACGCTTCCCATCGCCATGGTTATAGTACAGCGACACGGTCGGGATATTTTCGCGTTCAATATACTCCCAGATATTCAACTCTGTCCAATCCAGCAGCGGATGGATGCGAACATTGGTGCCGGGAGCAAAGTCGGTTTTATACTGGTTCCAGAACTCAGGGGGTTGTTCGCCGATATTCCACTCATTTTGCTTATCACGGGGAGAGAAATAGCGCTCCTTGGAGCGTGACCCTTCCTCATCCGCGCGGGCACCAACAATCACCCCTGTGAAAGGTTCCGGATGTGGATCTTCTTCATATTGCTGTGTGGTGTGATTGAAACGCAGCCGCCTGCCTTCCCCGGTTAATGTCCGGCGAAGCGCTTCGGTTTTCAACAACCCACAACAGGCGATCCGGTCTACATTACCGTCCGGAAAAGTCTGTTTCTGCTCAAGAGCGTCATCGTTCGCGCCAACCACCATCGGTAAACGCCACTCTTTTGTAAGACGGTCCCGGTAATCAATCATTTCAGGGATCTTAAAATGAGTGTCAATATGGATCAGTGGGAAAGGCACATGACCGAAAAACGCTTTTTTAGTCAGCCATAACAACACTGTGCTATCCTTACCCATTGACCATAACATGCCCAAATTCTTAAAGTTCGCGTAAGCTTCTCTTAAAATATGAACACTGATATTCTCTAATTCTTGCAAATGGTCCATCATAAATCGTTACCTCTTTTTCAGGTCCTCAATCGCTTAATAGGGACTGACTCTTAAGATATTGAATCACCTGTTCTACACATTCCTCTACCGTTAAGACTGAAGAATCCAGAGTCAGTTCTGGCGAATCTGGCGCTTCATAAGGAGAGTTGATTCCTGTAAAATTTTGTATCTCACCCAATCTGGCTTTTTGATACAAGCCTTTAGGGTCGCGCTGTTCACACACCTCAAGCGGGCAATGGACAAAGATCTCCACAAAATCTCCATTCCCCAACAAATCCCGTACCACTTTGCGGTCTTCCCTGAACGGGCTGATAAATGCCGTCAGCACAATCAACCCTGCGTCAACAAACAACCTGGCTACCTCTCCAATTCGCCGGATATTTTCAGAGCGGTCTTTCGCGGAAAAACCCAGGTCTTTATTCAATCCTGTGCGGATATTATCTCCATCCAGGAGGTAAGTATGCGCGCGGTACTTCTGATTCAATTCTTTCTCAACCGCGTTGGCAATGGTAGATTTGCCGCTGCCAGATAATCCTGTGAACCACAATACCGCGGAGCGATGCCCTTTTATTTCACTACGGCGTTGTCTTTCTATTGAATGTTGGTGTGGTCGGATATATTTTGTCATCACAATAATAAAAATCCATTCCTGTTCAGGAAATGCAAGTTATTATACCAAAAAAGGTAATATCCCATTTCCAAACTTATGTTGAAATGGTTTTACGCAAAACAATGATCAAAAACGTAAATTAAAACCAGACCTGGTAAATAGTCCGCAGGCTTAAGAAAATGATCAAAATCCCAACAATGATCATCATGGTTTTCGCCGGGATTCGTTTTGTCAAATATGCGCCCATCGGAGCTGCGATAACACCTCCCAAAGCCAGGCCGACGATTACCTGCCAGTTATCCTTGCCAATGGTCATCGTGGCGATGAATATTACCACTTCTGCGAATGTCACAAAGAATTCAGTAAAATTCACCGACCCTATGGTCTTGCGAGGGGTATTACCCTGAGAGATCAGAGTTGAAGTAACGATTGGACCCCAACCGCCGCCGCCGATGGCGTCAAATATACCACCTACCAACCCGAGAATGGTCAAATGGGTCTTCAACCCCTGAAAAGGAGACTTGCTGAATGCCTTCAACAAGATCCGGACACCCATCAAAAGCAAATAAAGCGCAATATAGGGTTTGAGGACAGCCCCCGGAAGGTTGGTCAGAACATAAGCGCCTAACACGCCTCCCAAAACCCCCGGGATGAGCAGCTTCTTGATCAAATCCTTATCCAGGTTCCCAAATTTCCAATGAGAAATTCCCGAAACGCCGGTGGTGAATATCTCTGCGGTGTGAACACTGGCACTGGCAACGGATGGGGATACTCCCACACCCAGTAAAAAACTGGTTGCGCTGACACCATACGCCATTCCCAGCGAACCATCAATCATTTGAGCGAAAAACCCAACCACGATATAAATTATCAAATTTTCAATCATGTTTCCTCATTTTTTACCTATATCAACTATATAACCTATTGTTTTAGTATACTTTAAAATTAAAAAAGTACAACCCTCAATTTTGCAATCCGCTGCGATGTCTGTGCTACAACCTCACCACTTTGGGGTGATCTCTTCCCAGGGTTCCCAGCGCGTTCCGCGTGTCTACAATCAGCCGCGCCGCTTCCAGTATCGCCGCATAATTATACCCGCTGTGGTTCGTGATGATCACCACGCAATCCGCTTCCCCAACCCCCTCCATTACATCCCCTATACTCTCCAGTTCCCAATCTTCATGCGCCACTCTCCCAATATACGGGTCGTGGTACTTCACTTCCGCCCCTTTTCCCCTCAGTAACCCGATCACGTCCAACGCCGGTGACTCCCGTACATCATCTATGTCCGGTTTGTACGCTACCCCCAATACCAACACCTCGCTCCCTTTCAACGCTTTCTCATGCCCGTTCAGCGCATCCTGCACCTTCCCCACTACAAACCGCGGCATCCCCGTGTTGATCTCTGACGCCAGCTCAATGAACCGCGCCGTGTATTTCAAGCTCTTCAACTTCCACGACAGGTACATCGGATCGATCGGAATGCAGTGCCCACCCAACCCAGGCCCCGGTGTGAATTTCATGAACCCAAACGGCTTCGTCGCCGCCGCTTCGATCACTTCCCACACGTCCACCCCTAGCCGGTCACACATCAACGCCAGTTCGTTCACCATCCCAATGTTGATCATCCGGAATGTGTTCTCCAGCAGCTTCGCCATCTCCGCCACTTCTGTCGTCGTCACTTCCACTACCCGCTCCAGCGCCTGCCCATACCACCGCGCTGCTACCGCCGTACACGCCGGCGTCATACCCCCCATTACCTTCGGCGTGTTCACTGTCGTCCAGTCTGTCCGTCCCGGGTCTACCCGCTCCGGCGAGAACGCCACAAAGAAGTCTTCCCCAACTACCAGCCCGCTGGCTTCTTCCAGCTTCGGCAGCACCAGCTCCCGCGTCGTCCCTGGATAGGTGCTCGACTCCAGCACGATCACCATCCCCCGGTGCACGTGCGGCGCCAACGCTTCCGTCGCCGATATGATATACGACAAATCCGGATCCCCTGTCTTCCGCAGCGGCGTCGGCACGCAGATGCTCACCGCTTCCACTTCCGCCAACACACCGTAATCCACCGTCGCTTTCAACCGCCCCCCTTCCACCAGCGCTTTCACTTCTTCCGTGGGTACGTCCAGCACGTAGCTCTCCCCCCGGTTGATCTTTTCTACTTTCTCCGCAATCGGGTCGATCCCGATCACCCGGAACCCCGCTTTCGCAAATACCACCGCCAGCGGCAGCCCTACGTACCCCAACCCCATCACCGCTACCACTGCTTCTTTTTGTTCCAGCTGCTTCATCAATTTCTCTTGCTCTGTTTTGGTCATTGTCATTTCCTGATAGTCCACCCGATAAAGTCAGTCTCTCGAAATCCTTTTGCGAAAGACCTTCAGAGGTGCAAATTTCTATATGATTATTGAATGTTGTCCGGATTTGAAACCCGGGCAAAAATATTTGCGTAAGATTCTACTACAGAATGGATGTCAAATCGTTGAGCAACCTCTCGGCTCGCATTCCGGGCCTGAAGACATGCCTCAGGATTGCTCAGGAGCTTTCTCAAACTCTCCTCATATCCAGGCGCATCATCCACATCAACCAAAAAGCCATTCTCTCCCTGTTGGATCAGTTCAACATTGCCACCCGCCCGGCTCAACACCAAAGCCAGCCCCATTGCCAGCGCCTGAACACCCACCACAGGCAAACCTTCCGATAGGGAAGGCATGAACATGATATCGCTGCGCGCGTACCACTCCAGAACCTGTTCCGGTTTGATCCAGCCGGTCAATGTAATCCGCTCTTGCAATCCACAACGCTTTATTTCAGTCTCAATTTCGTCACGCAGGGGGCCGTCCCCAATCAGGACGCAGTTCCAGCGAAGGTCCTTGAGAGCGGATAGCGTCCGGATGATCTGGATCGGGTTCTTTTGCTGCATGAAGCGCCCCGCGAAAACAATGCGAGGAGGATCATTGAGCTGGATTATCCCGGGATCGATCTTTTGCAAATCTACGCCATTGGGAATCACTGCAATACCAACTGGATAACTTTTCAAAGCCAGTTGCCGGGTAAATTCGCTGACAGCCACCACTTCTGCGGCCTGTCTCCAAATTGGGGGGGTAAAAGGGAAAACCCACTTAAACCATTTTCCGGTCTTTTCCGGTGTCCCGCCAGGCACATCTCCCAAATGGGCAGTCAGGACATAAGGTACGCCAGTCAGCCGGTTGAGCAGCCAGGCAGATGCCCCCGCCGGCACCGCGAAATGGGTATGGATTACCTGTGGATGCCATTCCCGGACAATTCTCAAGCCAACCCAGAAGCTTTTCCACACATATCCGGCCATCGCCCGGATATCAGCCTTGTAAGGAAGCCTGCGCCAGGATTTTAACCGCTGGATCTTTATCCCCCCATGCTGTTCTTCCATCGGAAGGTCATCACAATGCGCCGTAAGGATCAGGACTTCATGGCCCTGTTCCGCCAACCCTTCACAGATATCCTGCGCCACACGCCCGCCGCCTCCCCCCACAGGGGGGTATTCATGAATGAGAACCAGTATCCGCATCACTGCTCCTGCTGTGGCGTCTTGTCGTGTTGTTGCTCAAGATTTATCGTTTCGCGGATGGTATAAGTGGGTTTATTTTGAGACTCATGGTAGGTACGCGACAGCAGCTCTGCAATCAATCCCATCAGGATGGATTGGAATCCTAGAATAAAGATCATTGTGCTCATCTGGAACAGAGGTGAAGCCAACACTGAGGTGCCAAACCAGACCCTTCGAACAAACAGGTAGAGCAGCAATAAGCTGCTTGGAATGATTAATAAAATCCCAGCACCGCCAAACAAATAAATCGGCTTATTGGCGTAACGGTTCAAAAAGGTCACCGTAAAAAGATCCAGAACTACCTTGAGGGTACGCTCCAGTCCGTATTTGGCTTTTCCGAACTTCCTTGGATGATGCTGGACCGGCATTTCCACAATTCTGGCGCCAACCGAATTGGCGTACACAGGAATAAAGCGATGCATTTCTCCATACAGGCGAAATCCTGTGATGACCTCCCGGCGATAGGCTTTCAATGTGCAGCCGTAATCATGCAAATGGACTCCCGTTACCATCGAAATCAATCCATTTGCGATCCTTGAGGGAAGTGTCCGGGTGATAAAAGTATCCTGGCGGCGCTTACGCCAACCGCTGACCACATCATACCCTTCATCGATCTTTTCCAGCATTCGGGGGATGTCCGCAGGATCATTTTGCATATCTGCGTCCATTAACACAATGATTTCGCCCTTAGCATGGTCAATCCCGGCTGCAATCGCGGCAGTTTGCCCAAAATTTCTCCTCAATGCGATCACCCTGGCATGCTGTGGATCAGCAGCCGCCAGATCCTCTAGGACCTTTATGCTTTCATCTTTACTGCCATCATCAACCAGGATAATCTCCCAGGTCAGGTTTAAAGGGTCAAGCGTCTTATGAACCGCCTCAGACAGAAGCGGTAAGTTTTCTCTTTCATTGTAAACAGGAACAACTATCGAAAGCCTCATTTTATTCTCCGAAAAACATGAATAACCGAATTATCCCTGCATGGAACTGTGATCGGGGTGGGAGCCAATTCATCCACGCGCCCTTTGAACTCTTGATTGGCGTTAAAATCATCCACATACTTATCCGCTATCAACAGAAAATCAGCCTCATACATCCATTGCACGGAAAGTTCTTCATTCCAGAGTCCTTTGCGATAGACCGCATCCGATTCCCCACCTTTCACATAACTATACCAATGGTTCAATTGTGGAGGGAAGATCTGACGTCCAGGCAGATATAGAAGCGGTAAAGGAGACACATCATTTTTCCAATAGACCAGCGCCCCCGGCGGGATTAATTCTGCCAGATGCGCCCCCACTGCTTCATGAGAGGCAATCACATCTCCTCCACAAAATTGCGCGTCTGTATTGCCGCCCGCCAGAAGCTGGGTGGGCGAAAACAGTGTGCCCAATACCCAGAAAGATATTAACACATAATACCCGAAAGAAGCCATCAAAGGCTTTTTGTTCATTCTCAATATGATGAATAATATAAGAATAAAAACAATCCCTGCTGTTAATCCTGCCACCGCCGGCAGCGCCTGTTGCAAAGTTTCATATGGCCAGCCGAACTTATTGTTTAAAAAGCGCCACATTTCCACTGTCCCGGGCAGAAATCGCATATTCCGCATTCGGGGCACTTGAATATTCAAAACAGTCTCATCCAGGACCTGATAGCCCCCAAAGCCGATCCCCACAAAGCTGGCCACAACAAAAATTACCGCCGCGGCCTGCCCCAGCCAGCCCGTTGATTTGTTCCATTGATGCGCGCATATTGCTACCAGCAAAAAAGATGTAGGGATAAAGAAAGCCAGATATCCCGGATAACAATATAGACAATAATCCTTGAAAAAAGACGCCCAGAGGTGGGCAGCGACCAGCACAACCAGTAAGGAACTCAGGAAAACCGCCGCTTTGAAGTCAGAGTCCTGGCGCCATTCTTTCCGTTTGGGCCAGAAAATCCAGCATGCTACCGAGCCAGCCAGCGCAAAGAAATTAAACCGGAAACCTTCCCAGAAAACAAATAGTTTTGATAGGGTGTTAAAAGTTTGTGTTGAAACTGAAACCGCTCCCCCTGTTTTGATGATACTCTCTGAGAAGAAGGACCTGACAAATTTCGGTAAATATGGAAGCCAGATCTGCATAATTTCTGGCCAGTACATCGCGTGGAAAACCCCCAGAACGAGCAAGGAAGCCGCTGCCGCCACAACCCCGGAGCGCCAACCATGCTCCCAGAAGATATATCCGACCACAAAAAATATTACGGGGAGCATATTTTGCCGCGTGAGTACGATCAAAGCCGACAACACCGCTCCTGAAGTCGTCATCCAAATGGAACGATTTTGCCCAAGCACCAGCACAAACACCCACACCAGCATGGACGCCACAAGACCCTGCGAAAGTGCCCCACTGTAATAAGAAATATTCCCGCCGCTGAGGGCCATCACAATAACCGTCAGAGCAGCCCACCAATCTCCTCGCAGCCGCCGAACCACCCACCACATGCCAAAAACCATGAATATACTCAAAAAGACAGCAAAGTAACGCCCAGTTCGCAATCCTGGCTCAAACAAAGTCTGGGCAAAACCCGGGATCATAAATGCCAGCGGCATCTTATTTGTCCAGGGGCCGTAAGCCTGAAAAGGCTGGTACACACCGGTATCGAACAACAGCCCTTTCATCAGATATGTGCCCTCATCCATGCTCACATCCAGATAATGGGCGTCATACAGCGATTGGATTAAATACAAAAGCGCCGCTAAGATACTTAGCGCCCTTGCAACCCACACCCTGGGTTGAATCTTTTTGATAATATCCTTAGGATTCATGATTCAACCTGAAAAGATTCCCGTTTCTTTGGATAACCGGTTTGCCAGAATCTCAACTCGTAAGCGCTGAAATTATAACATCTCAAGCCAATCCGCTTATTTTTCCTGTTTATTCTTGGAATATCGGGAGATCAACCAGCGCGTTAAATCCCAAAGCCAGCCACTCCCTAAAACAATCGCGCTCAAAACCACAATCCGGGTAACATTTTTCCAGAATGGCAACCTTCTCCAAACAAGGAAGTAGCGGCTGAAATACCAGTTAGTGAAGTAATACAAGAATATTCCTTCCACCACCAACCACCGCGCCAGCCAGACATCCTTAAAAGCCAGAGCTCTCTGGATAGACCAGCCAGCCAGCAGCGCCATCCAGGGAATGAAGATCATCCGGTAGCGAGGATTATCCCATTGGTCGCCACCCGCGCGCGCTGAAGAGATCACAACCCACATGGCAACAAAGAACATCAGCCACAACAAAATTCTGCGTTCTTTTTTGGCTTCGACTTTCCAGACCGTGAACAAACTATAAAACAGGAAGGGAACCAGCAAATACCATCCTGCCGCGCGCGCTATGGCAATAATCTTCCAGATCAAAAGTGTTGGATAAGCAATCGCCGCCGGAAGTACAGGCTGGGCGATTCCATAAACGATCACAAAAGGTACGCGAATCCACTCACCGATTTCTCCAATAACCTTCTGCACCCAGCCTGACCCCAATTCTGTCAGCAGAATATCCCAGGCAGATGAGTTCCGCATCCATTCCCAGCTCAGGAAAACCATTCCTGCTCCAGAAACAGCCAGAACGACCCAACCAATTTTTCTCCAGGATTCCGATTTTGGAATGAGTTTTTCAACCCAGAAAAGCACAGCCAGCACCGCTGCCACCATCAAGGTCACCCGGGAAGATATTACACCCATCCCCAAAATGCTGAGGGATAACACCCACCAGGTGCGGCGCGAGGATTTCCCCAGGTTCAAAACTGCCCAAAATGAGATACATATCAAACCAATCAGGAAAGGTTCGCGCATTTGTGAGGCGCTGAACAGGATCCCATCCGGGTAAAGCGCATAGATCCAAGCTGTCAAATTCGCCAGCCTAACATTCCAGCGGTTCGAGACAGTACGCCAGAGAAACGGAACTCCCAATGAGGCTGCAAACGCCGCGAGGATCAGGATCAAAACGGGACGGTGCTCGTCGGGACTCAAATACCGGTATACACCGGCGCTCAAAGAAAGCAGACCGCCATATTGATCGGTAGCAAACTCATCGCGAAAACTTACCCACAGCGGCTGCTTCGAAGTAGCCAGTTCCCAGGCCTGTAGATCACGCTGGTGCGCGTCATAGAACAGGTAACCGGCGTTTTGTTGCTCAGTGTCAAAACCGTAATCTGGGAGCAGCACCGTGGTCGCTACTCCCACACCCAGCCTGAGGACAAAAGCCAGGATAATCATCCAGGCCAGCGCCTTGCCACCGCCGGCCCAACGCCACGCGGTTGTCAGACCAAAAACGCTGAGAATCAGCAAAACAGAAGCCGCTGACCAGCTGATAACCGAATTTCCTTTGCTGAAAATTGCGACCCCCGCGCCCAGGAGCATTCCCAACACAATCGAAAAAATCAGTCGCGAACGTATCTTGTCAAAATTCAAACCTGTCACCTTTTTATTCCATGATCAACCAACACAGCGCCATGTAGAGTCAGGATCACATTATAACCAATTTGAGATCGTGTTCCGGGCGCGAGCCCGCCAGGTGTACCGACCGGCATCCTGTTTCGCCCGCGCAGACAATTTCTGACGATATCCGGGATCGGATATCAGCCTCGAAAGCGCCTGGCTCCAACGCGCAACATCTTCTGGAGGGCAAAACACAGCATTTGCTTGATTTAAAACCTCATGCAAAACCGGTAAATCGCTGGTGATGATCGCGCGGCCGGTCGCAAGGTAATCAAACATTTTCATCGGACTGCAGATCGCTGCCGAATTGCCGCCGCTGCTGCCCGCAATTTGCTGTTCGTAGGGCATCAAAAGGACATCCCCAGCCGCCTGGTAAAGCGGTAGCTTTGAATTCTCTATGAAGCCGGTCAGGATCACATTGGTTATCCGGCTTTCCGTCAAACGGACACGCCAGTGTTCCACATCTTCCGGACGGCCTCCCACCCACAAGAAGTTAACTTCGGGGAATTTTTCAGCCAGTGCCGTAAGCAATCCCATCCCGCGCCCGGGGTAAAGATGTCCTGTGTAAACCACCGTCGGGCGGTCAGGCAGTCCTAACTGAGCGCGGGCCGCAGGAGCTGCCGGAAGGTCGCTGTATCGCTCCATTTCAGTTCCATTTGGCGCAATCTGCACTTCAGGACTGCCCAGAACGATCTGATAGTGGTCTTCCAGAGATTTTCGCAGTGCTTCTGTGATCAGGAGCAACCGCTTTTTTCCGGAGTGATGAACGAATTGTTTAAAGAGCCATGGCCCAATTTTACCGGTTGGCAGATCGTGCAGTTCTAAAACCACCGGCAGACCCAACCACTGCGCGAACACCGCGGCCTGGGGTGCCCAGGTATAAATCAAATCCGCTCCCCACTTTCTCCCAGCCAGCACCGACTTGAGCGAAAAATCATACCGGCGCCAGAAGCGGTTTTCAGCAAGCCAGCGCACCTCAAAGGGCTGTTGTAAGCCATAAATTGAGGATAGATTTTCCCATTCAGAACCAGTTTCGCCGGGAACCCACAGGCAAACCGGCCCATTTTCCTGCGCAAGCGCCTGGCATACCTTCATCACCTGTATGCTGTTAGCCGTGCTGGAAGGCACCTGGGAAGTAGCAATACAAGCGGTCTTCACACCACCCCCATAAACCCATCAGCCAGTTCCGCCGAGCGGATCTCCTTGAATCCCCGCCACAGGATCATCCCCACAGACAAAATGAAATACATGGATAACAGCGCCGCTTCGGCGACATTGCCATATCGCGGCACAATCAGAAAGGCCAGCACAACTTTGAGCAACCCGCTTATCGACATTGCATAAAACGGATACATGGGCAGCCCAAAAGAAAGTAACAGAGGGCGATTCCAGAAAAAGATGTTCGCGAACCCAAAACCAACCAACAACACCATCAGGATTGGATAAGCGGGGATAAACTCTGGCTCATACAGCAAACTGATTACCCATTTGCCAAAAAAGGCCAGAAACGCCCCCGCGCCAATCGTCCAGCCACCCGAGATCATCGTCACACGGCGCAGCAGCCTGCGCAGTCTCGGCCATTCGCGCATCTCAACCGTCCGGCTGATTTCAGGATAAGTGGTATTAATGAACGGGGTTATTGGCATTACTACCAGGTTTACCACCGCCAGGCCGATCTTATATAAACCGGCCGCCGCCGGGGAAAGAAAATAAGCCACCCACAGATGCTCGCTATCCCGCACCACCAGGTTGACCGTCGCGCTCAAATTGGTGCTGATTGCAAACCTGCCCAGCTTGCGCCAATCCGGTAAACTCGAGATTGACGCTCGCCACCAACCCTTTCCAAACAGGCGCTGCAGACTCTGCAACGCCAGAAATGTGGTTCCTGTGCCCAGAAAAAGCTTACCTAAAAGATAGGCCAGAAGGATTGTGATCATTCCTCCACCACCCACATACGCGGCAAAGATAATGGCCGCCGTCAGGATGCTTTGAGAGAGGTTGATTACCGCCTGATCGCGGAAGCGCTTATCCAGCTGGATGACACCCAGAGAGGTTTCAGAAACCATACTTCCCAGTATGTAAAGACCATAAAGACGAAACAGGCCTAATGTTGAGAGATCTTTCGCGAACAGCCTGGCTGCTAATGGTGCTGCAGCAAAAAGGATCAGATACGCGATAATCGCGTTCAGGATCTCCACCAACCCCACAACTTTTATCAAAGCAGCGGCCCGCTCCTTATTCCCTTTTACGAGGTCATCCCCGGCATACTTAACCACCAGTTCTGACATCCTGAAAGAAAGCAGGCTTTTAACGGTTGTCGCAAAAACAGTAATCGACCCCAGCACACCAACCCCGGCAACGCCCAGCAGCCGGGCAGCGAAGATGCTTTGCACCATTGCAAGCACCATGCTGATCCCATTACTGCTGAAAAGATACCCGGTATTCCGCAAAATACTGTTCAGCAGCCGGTCCTGTCTCAAGTCTTTGATGAATTGGGGGGGAATTCTCATGGTGTCAGGACCTGGCTGGCCCAATCACGCTCCTGCATATACCAATCCACCATCCGCCCGATACCTTCTTGCAACCCAACCTGCGGCGCCCACCCCAAAAGCCTTCTGGCCTTGGTAACATCGGCCCAGTTGGTCAGCATATCAGCTTTATGAGCCGGATACCGCTCCACGTTGGCTTTCTCGCCAATCAACATTTCCAGGATGCGGGTCATCTCATTGATGCTGATCACCTCATGCCCGCCAAGATTGATCACTTCATATCCCAGCGGTTTCAGACCCAGGATTGTCCCTCGGGCTATATCATCCACGTACGTAAATCCTCTGGTTTGCTCCCCATCTCCGTTCAGACGGACAGGTTTGCCTTCCGCGATCCACTGGGCGAAGCGGAACATCACCATGTCCGGACGCCCGGCCGGACCATACACGGTGAAATACCTGAAGATGGTCACATCCAGGCCGTGCAGAAAATGGTACGAATGGCACAACGCTTCAGCCGCCTTTTTACTGGCCGAATATGGCTGCAAAGGGTGGTTGCTATCCGCGTCTTCCGGGGTTGGCAAAGGAGCGTTCGCGCCATAAATACTGGAGGTGGAAGCCAGGATAAACTTCGGAACCTGAAACTGACGAGCCATCTCCAGCAGGTTGAGGGTGCCATTGGAATTGGTTTCCAGATATTCCCAGGGGTTTTCCACACTATAACGCACCCCAGCCCGGGCCGCCAGGTTGATCACGCCGTCAAAGGGTTGGTTGGCCTCAAAAACAGCTTTGAGCCTGAGTAGGTCCCGAATATCCGCCTGATGAAAGGTGAACCTTTTTTGCTGCACCAACCTCTTCAACCGCCATTCCTTAAGACGGATATCATAGGCATCATTCAAATTATCCATACCGACCACAGTATGGCCTTCTTGTAAAAGCAATTCGCTGACTTTGGCGGCGATAAAACCAGCCGCGCCGGTAACAAAATATTTTGACATTACAACCTCACCACTTTGGGGTGATCTCTTCCCAGGGTTCCCAGCGCGTTCCGCGTGTCTACAATCAGCCGCGCCGCTTCCAGTATCGCCGCATAATTATACCCGCTGTGGTTCGTGATGATCACCACGCAATCCGCTTCCCCAACCCCCTCCATTACATCCCCTATACTCTCCAGTTCCCAATCTTCATGCGCCACTCTCCCAATATACGGGTCGTGGTACTTCACTTCCGCCCCTTTTCCCCTCAGTAACCCGATCACGTCCAACGCCGGTGACTCCCGTACATCATCTATGTCCGGTTTGTACGCTACCCCCAATACCAACACCTCGCTCCCTTTCAACGCTTTCTCATGCCCGTTCAGCGCATCCTGCACCTTCCCCACTACAAACCGCGGCATCCCCGTGTTGATCTCTGACGCCAGCTCAATGAACCGCGCCGTGTATTTCAAGCTCTTCAACTTCCACGACAGGTACATCGGATCGATCGGAATGCAGTGCCCACCCAACCCAGGCCCCGGTGTGAATTTCATGAACCCAAACGGCTTCGTCGCCGCCGCTTCGATCACTTCCCACACGTCCACCCCTAGCCGGTCACACATCAACGCCAGTTCGTTCACCATCCCAATGTTGATCATCCGGAATGTGTTCTCCAGCAGCTTCGCCATCTCCGCCACTTCTGTCGTCGTCACTTCCACTACCCGCTCCAGCGCCTGCCCATACCACCGCGCTGCTACCGCCGTACACGCCGGCGTCATACCCCCCATTACCTTCGGCGTGTTCACTGTCGTCCAGTCTGTCCGTCCCGGGTCTACCCGCTCCGGCGAGAACGCCACAAAGAAGTCTTCCCCAACTACCAGCCCGCTGGCTTCTTCCAGCTTCGGCAGCACCAGCTCCCGCGTCGTCCCTGGATAGGTGCTCGACTCCAGCACGATCACCATCCCCCGGTGCACGTGCGGCGCCAACGCTTCCGTCGCCGATATGATATACGACAAATCCGGATCCCCTGTCTTCCGCAGCGGCGTCGGCACGCAGATGCTCACCGCTTCCACTTCCGCCAACACACCGTAATCCACCGTCGCTTTCAACCGCCCCCCTTCCACCAGCGCTTTCACTTCTTCCGTGGGTACGTCCAGCACGTAGCTCTCCCCCCGGTTGATCTTTTCTACTTTCTCCGCAATCGGGTCGATCCCGATCACCCGGAACCCCGCTTTCGCAAATACCACCGCCAGCGGCAGCCCTACGTACCCCAACCCCATCACCGCTACCACTGCTTCTTTTTGTTCCAGCTGCTTCATCAATTTCTCTTGCTCTGTTTTGGTCATCAAGGTATCCCCTTTTAAGTTAGTTTTACCCCAGGCAATCACCTGGGGTTAGGTGTTTTTAATAAGAAATGTTTTATATTAAACTTTTAAAACAAGCTCATCTGAACCGCGCCGTCATCAGACGAGGATGCAAGATCCGTTTCTTCCAACACCGATTCAATCTCGGGTTGAACCGATTTTGCTTTTTCCAGCCATTCGGGCAACCTGGAAAAATCAGCCTCAACAGCACTTCTCAGCTTGGGTTGGTGCAGCGCAGCAGCGGGGTGATACATGGGTACCACAAAACGACCTTTCACCCAGCGCGGCTGCCCATGAATCTCACTGATTTTTACATTGGACATAAATTTCGCCATTGAAAAGCGCCCCAGCGTTACAATCACCCGGGGATTGATCGCGGCAATTTGCCGGTCAAGATAATCTTCACAGGCAGCCAACTCTTCCGGATGGGGGTCTCTGTTTCCTGGTGGCCTGCACTTTACAACATTTGTGATAAATACTTTTTCTCTGCTCAAGCCGGCATTGCTTAGAAGTTCATCCAGAAACTTACCGGAAGGTCCCACAAACGGCAGTCCCTGTTCATTTTCATAAAAACCAGGGCCTTCACCAATAAACAAAATATCTGTATCGACGAGACCAGATCCAGGAACAGCTTTTTTGCGGGAAAAACTCAGCTCACATTTCTCACAGACTTTTATCTGAGCAGCTATTTCGTGTAAGATTTCAGTAGATCCCATGGCTTTCGCTCCTGTACAGTTCTTATTACAGATTGATTATGCGGAATGCGCATTTTCTATTTGCCGTAAAAATGCTGTTGGTATAGGCTCCAGCGTCATCAAAAGGGCATCTTCCATATTATCCCGATAATAGCGGGGACGAACACCAGCTATCGCAAACCCAAATTCCCGATACAACTTTTGTGCTGTCATATTACCCGATCTGACTTCCAAAAAAGCCTTGCATGCTCCCTCTTCGCTTGCGGCCAGTAGAGCATGCGCCAACAGCCATTTACCAAATCCCCTTCCCCGAAAATCCGGATGCACCGCGATGGTAGCAATGTGAATTTCATCCACAATGAACCATAATACTGCCATCGCGGCAATCTGCTTTTGTTCATCTTCCCCAGACACTTCAATCACCCAGCAACGAGCTGCCTTATTTTGACTGACTTCATATTTATAAGATCTTGCTGGCCAGGGTGTTGAAAATGAGAGCAAATCAATTTGATGGACAACCTCTACATCCTCCAGAGTCATTGAGCGGATGCGGGCATTTTTGGGTTCAGTTTTGTCCATCAGGCAGGCAGGTACCCGGCAATGTGAAGATAAATGGGTGACAGAGCAACTACATCATCCACGTCTTTTTTCTTCCAGCGCTTCCAGGCCAGATGAGCTAAATATGCTGGCCGCCGGAGCGATTGAACCGGGGGAACCAGAACAATTTGTTTTTGTTTTCCGTGAAGATAGTCCTGGTCTTCTTCAGTAAACTCACCACAAAGCAGAGTAGGCTCTTTGATCTCTTCCACAAGTTCATCCAGCTTAAAAACCCTGGCTTCCCCCTGCGATTTCCATGCATGGTGCACAGATTTGTACCACATCACCGCGTACCGGCTGCGTCCAGCCTGAAGCGCCGCGGCCATCGGGAGTTCGCTGGTGGGCTGAGAGGCTACCAGCACATCCAAGGTAGGGATGCCAATCACCGGTATTCTCAGTGACAGAGACATCCCCTTAACAACAGCCATACCAATCCGCAGGCTGGTAAAAGAACCCGGACCCAGTGCAACAGCCAGAACTTTTAAATCCCTGGTTGTTATATCACAACGCTTAAGCAAACTCTCAATAGCAGGAGCCAGTTCAACCGTATGATGATTATTGGTCTTCCAAACCATCTCCCCCAATACACTTGCACCATCATACAGCGCAAGTCCAATCCATTTGGTGGAAGAATCAACCGCTAAAAGCATTTTTCAACCTCCAAAAGCCAGGCGTCGAAATTCCCCCAACAGTATTTCATAGCGTTCCCCTTTGGGGAGAAAAACCAACCTGCGTCTTTGATCAGCGATCCAACTCATTTCAACCCAGAGGCGATCTGATGGCAAAGCCTCATCGATCCGTTCAGGCCATTCGACAATTAATGGTCCTCTCTCAATCATCAACTCCAGGTCAAGTGATTCGGCCTCAAAAGCATTTTGCAGGCGATAAGCATCAAGGTGGTGTAGATTTTGGCCGCCAGGCTTACGATACACATTCACGATAACATATGTTGGGCTGGATACCTGGTCTAACGATCCCCAACCCTGCGCGATCCCCTGTACAAATGTGGTCTTTCCCGCGCCAAGATCTCCCGAGAGACAAACAATATCTCCGGGTTCAAGCAGGGCGCCTATTCGCACTCCAAGACGACGGGTTTGCTCAGGACCGCGGCTTAGAAACTCCAATGTATTTGGTGAGAGGATCGGCATATTCCAAATTATAAGTCAGAGAAAATAGGAAGGCAAGTTACTGCCTTTTTGTTAGTCATTTTCAGGGTGTGATAACTGAATTCGACTGGCCAGAAGACGCGCGACCTGGCGGGCAGCTTGTGGGCGGGCCAAACGCTGGCAATTTTCCTGAGCGCGTTGGCGCTCGCCAGGATGTTCAAGCCATAATCGAACTGCTTCAGCGGCCTGTTCCGGATTTGGAGCCCATACCCCCGCGCCTTCCTTCAAAACGAAATCAACGTTACCATCTTCCTGTCCGGGCATCCGGCTGTAAAGAATTACCGGCAATCCCGCAATAAACGCCTCGCTGATGGTCCCAGGTCCAGCTTTTGTAACGAGAATATCAGAAGCACGCATCAAATCTGGCATTTCGCGTACAAACCCGTACACGTATACAGGGATATTCCATTTATAAGCTTCCAGATCCATCTTCAACTTCCTGTTGCGTCCGGTTACTACTGCCAGCGCTGTGGGCAGTTTTCGATCATTAATCGCTCTGGAAACTTCCTCCAGCGGTCCCATACCATCACCCCCCCCCACCAACAACACCACTGGTAGATCCTTTGGCCAACCCAACTTCTCTTTAAGGGTCTCTTTATCACCGATGGGCTGGCAAAATCGCTCTGCGACAGGCAGCCCAACCACCTGAATTTTTTCGGGTTGAATGCCGTAACGATGCGCGCGCATCCGGGCGGCTTCTGTGGGAACAATGATCTGATCAGCCTTATCCTGGTACCAGGCCGCGTGGGTTGAAACCATATCGGTCACAACGATCACAAACGGGATTGTGCGATGATCTCCCATCGCGCGTAAAACTGGCGCGCTGATCAATGGATGTACCGACACAATCAAATCAGCAGGATGCTCATTGACAAACCGATTCATCGACCGGCGTACATATGGCCAGATTGTCTTGTAAAAGAAACGTGTGCGGCGCATGCCGTCACTCATATGGTATCCCAATCCCCAAACTTCAGGAAATCGGGATAAGGGCGGGTAAACTTCCGGAGCAAACTTTAGCGGCATCGGGGTGTAATAACGAAAAACATCCACCATTTCGCAATTTGTTTTGCCCGGGAATTCCAATTGAATCGCTTCAATGATCGCTTCCGCGGCACTGCGGTGTCCTCCCCCGGTATCCGAAAACAAAAATACGATTCGCTTTTGATCAGGTTGTGGGTGTATCATCTGCACCTCGAGGGGTCACACTCTTTATCCTGCGCGCCAATTCTCGGCGAGGCAGCAGTATCTTCCGTCCGCATTGACTGCACTCAAGGCCAATATCAGCTCCAAGCCGGACAACTTTCCAGTGATAGCTGCCACATGGATGAGGTTTTTTAAGCCGTACAATGTCTTCAAGCTTCAGATCGGGTAGCACGTGGAAATTATACCACCCATGATATAATCAAAAAAATCGTATTGGATAAATATTATCGGGTAATATTTTAAAAAAGAAGTCAATCATGTTCAATTTAAATTCCGCGACAATTATCTCCCGCATTATCACGCTGATCATTGCGTTCTCAGTGCATGAATTTGCTCACGCATGGACAGCAAACGCGTTTGGAGACGACACACCCCGGGCGAATGGCCGTCTGACCCTCAACCCCGCAGCCCATCTTGACCTGATGGGCACCCTGATGCTTCTTTTTGCGGGTTTTGGCTGGGCGCGTCCCGTTCCCATCAATCCATACACCTTACGCAGACGTTCACCTTCTGCTGTGATGTGGGTTTCATTAGCCGGACCACTTTCCAATTTACTGCTGGCTGTATTGGCAGCCATTCCCCTAAGACTTGGACTGGTGCCTTTCCGGTTTTCATCTGGCATGCTGCCATCGATGTTCAGTTTTTTGCTGGAATTCATCAGTATCAACTTGTTACTGTTGTTGTTTAACCTCATCCCGCTGGCCCCATTGGATGGTGAGAAAATTGCCGAATTCCTGTTCCCGCCTTCCTGGGCAAACTTCATGGAAACCATTCGGCCATACGGGCCGCTCATCCTTATGGCCTTGATTTTCGTTGGGCCGATGGTTGGCATAGACTTGTTGGGCTTGATTCTGCGCCCCGCCCTGCTGGGGCTTCGTTCAATTTTGATCGGTATTTAGGAGCATTAAATGACAGTAAAGATCACTGTTCTTGGTTTAGGATTGATTGGTACTTCCATTGGGCTGGCGCTGGCAGATGAAACAGACCAGTTGCTTCGGGTGGGGCATGACCCAAGTATGGAGCGCAATAATCGCGCCAAAAAAATCGGCGCGTTTGAAGATACCCATCTCCAGCTTTTCAAAGCCCTCGACAATGCTGACGTTATCATCCTCGCGCTGCCCCACGATCAGATTTATGAGACGTTAAAACTCATCGCGCCAGAACTCAAGCCAGAAACCATCATCCTGGATACTTCCCCGGTTCAGGTTCAGGATATTGAGTGGGCTAAAGAACTGCTATCTCCAGAAGTTTATTTCCTGAGCTTTACACCCAGCCTGAACCCCGATTTATTGGCAAACTTGGATGACGACCCTGAAAACGCCACTGCCGAACTCTTTAAGCGTGGCATGGTCTTCATCACGGCTCCTTCCAATACCAGCGAAGAAGCATATAAACTTGCTTCTGATCTCTCGATTTTACTTGGCGCCGCCCCTTTCTTCGCCGACGCATGGGAAACCGACGGATTATCTGCGGCAGTGCACATGCTCCCTAAATTCACTTCAGCAGCCCTGGTCAATGCGACCATGAACCAGCCAGGCTGGCAGGAGGCGCGAAAACTGGCCGGTGCGGCTTACGCACAATCCACAAGACCTGCGTTGAATCTTGACGAAGCGGATGCCTATGGAGAAATGGCACTTTCCAACCGGGATAACATGGTGCGTGTTCTCGATAACCTGATCGCCGAACTTTACAATATCCGCCAGGCTGTTTCAGAGAACAATGCGGATGCTGTAAAAGATTTTTTAAGCCAGGCTAAAGACAATCGACTTTCCTGGCAGTATGAGCGGGAGAAAGCAAATTGGGGCATAGAAGAAAAACCCGAACTACCCACCTCCAGGGATTTCATGGGCCGGCTGTTTGGTATCCGGAAGCAAAAGAAAAACAACTAGGCGATGGGCTTCTTTTGTTATATTGTTGAATGTGCGTATGGTACTTTCTATACAGGATGGACAACCGACCCGGACCGACGCGTTAAACAGCACAATCGCGGTATCGGCGCAAAATACACCCGGCAAAGAAGACCTGTGCGATTGGTGTATGTGGAACCCCAGGAAAACCGGTCCGAAGCCATGCGCCGGGAACACACCATCAAGAAGTACTCTCACACCAGAAAAAAAAACCTGATTCTTCATTACAAAGAAACCTGCCAGTAAACAAAGAAGCCATTGCTGAGATATTCTCTGGCAATAGCATTCTTGAGAAATCAGTGCAGATTATTATTTTAGTTAGTAATTGGGATTAAATTGTAGAGTGCCGGGGACGCCGACCCCGGCACTCTATTTAAGGAGGAGAAGAAGAGAAGTCGCCCTTTTTCTATTATATTAACCGAAGACCTTCTTTCTTACTTGACGCCAACCCTACGCTTACCCTACGCCCACCCTACAATATTGTAAGGTATAAGCCATAATCACCAAACACCTTATCCCAAACACAATCCTCACAAAACATTCATCTAATCTATTACAATAACAGCACTGATCCTCCTCAATAAGGAAAGAGGTCCAAACCGTGGATAACACACCTGCACAATACGATTTCCCTGTCTGGAAACAAACACAACACCTCAGCCCCCTGGGAACTTTTTCTGTAATTGCTTCAGAAAAAGGTCTTGTTCAGGTCAAGCTCTTACACCAATCATCCACCATTCAGGATGACCTGACGCACCTCAGCGGAAACGCTCTGACCAGTCAAGCTCTCTTTCAAATCGATGAATATCTCCAGGGAAAACGGAAAGTGTTTTCTCTTCCTATCGATTGGCGGATTTTCCAGCCCTTTCAATTAAGAGTGGTCAAAGCCGCGATACAGGTTCCTTTTGGGCAGACCATCACCTATGGGGATCTGGCGAAAGCGATCGGGCAGCCCAAAGCCGCCCGCGCCGTGGGCGGAGTCATGAGTCGCAACCCGATCCTGTTGATTATTCCCTGCCATCGGGTCGTCAGCTCACAACGCCGGCTGACCGGTTTCAGCGCGCCTGGAGGGCTGGAAACCAAAAGCTGGTTATTATCTTTGGAAGGGCATCAAATTGAGCGCCAGAAACTGGTTTAGCTTCATTCTTCTGGGAATTACCTGGGGCTCCACATACACCTGGACTAAAATCGGGGTCCAGGAAATGAGCCCTTTCACTTTGGTTTCCCTGCGGCTATTATTTGCCTCACTGGGCTACCTGATTTACTACTGGGTCAAGAAGCCTGCCCGTCCTCAACGTTCATTTTTGCCGGTATTTTTCGTGTTGGGTCTATTGAATATTTTCATTCCCTTTGTGCTGATGTCCTGGAGCCAGAAATATATCTCTTCTGGGATGGCCTCCATCCTGAACAGCACACAGCCATTATTTGCCATTCTTTTAGTTCCTTTATTTGTGCCGGAAGACCACATCACCCTACCAAAAGTCGCCGGTTTGATCCTGGGGTTCACTGGGGTGGTTGTACTCATGTGGAATCGCGCCTCCAGTCAGGAATCGGGACTTTACTTCATTGCAAGTCTCACCACGCTGTTGGGAGCCCTGAGCTACGCGGGAGGGGCCATTTACGCCAAGCGCAAGACTGTTGGGCTGAAACCAGATATCCAGTCGATTGGTCAAAATCTGGCTGCCACTGTGGTGACAATTCCAGCAACCTTTTTGGTGGAAAAATCCATCACAATTCCCACCCTGCCCATCAGTTGGGTTGCTGTTGTATGGATGGGGCTGTTAAGCTCTTTCATGGGGTCTCTGCTTTATTTCTCGTTGATCAACGATGTTGGCCCGACGCGTACTGTACTGGTGACTTACCTGGTCGCGCTGGTGGGCGTCCTGCTGGGGATCATCTTCCTCAAAGAACAGCCCGGCTGGCATCTTTTTGTCGGTGGAGGGCTGGTGATTGGTGGTATCATCATGGTAAATACAAAAACCAAAAAAGAACGTACTCTTCAGCCAGGATAATTCCTGATAACAGTAAACCCTGATCATAATGAATGATACCCTCTGGAACAACGAAGATTTTCCTTATAAATGCGGGTTTGTGACACTGATTGGCCGTCCCAACACTGGCAAATCCACCCTGCTTAACGCCCTGCTGGGTCAAAAGGTTGCCGCGGTGTCGCCCCGGCCCCAGACCACTCAACGCAGGCAGTTAGGAATTTTAACCCTGGAAGACGCACAGATCGTCTTCATGGACACTCCCGGGATCCATAACCCTCATCACAAGCTTGGGGAATACATGAACGAGGTTGCAAAGGCCACGCTGGAACAGGCCGATGTCCTCATCTGGATGGTTGATTTGTCTGTGTCTCCACATCAGGAAGATCTTCTGATCGCGGATTTCCTGAAAGAAATTGAACATTTGCCCCCCGCCATCCTGGCCCTGAACAAAGTCGATTTGCTGTCACCCAATCAAATCCAAAACCGTCAGGATTCCTATCAAGATCTCATTCCACAGGCAGACCCTGTGCTGCTCTCTGCCGCCAGTGGGGCCGGCCAGCAGCAGCTTCTCTCTGAAATCATTGACCGTTTGCCCTCGAGCCCGCCGCTGTACAGCGCGGAACAGATCACCGATTTCTACGAGCGGGAAATCGCGGCTGACCTGATTCGTGAAGCGGCTTTGCTGCATCTCAGGGATGAGATTCCCCATGCCATCGCTGTCCGGATCGATGAATATAAAGAGCGCGGAGAAAGTGGAAACTATATCGCGGCCACCTTGTTCGTTGAAAGGGACTCACACAAAGGGATTGTGATCGGGCAAAAAGGTTCGATGATCAAGACCATTGGCAGCACAGCTCGTCAGGAAATAGAAGCCATGAGCGGTCGAAAGACCTATCTGGAACTCAGAGTGAAGATAAAGAAAAACTGGCGGAATAATTCAAGCGTACTGCGATACTTTGGTTTTGTGGAAAACAAATGATTTTCAAACTGAAAACAACAATCTCCTAATCATCCGGTTTCTTCAAAGGTTTAAAACCTTCTCCCAGGGCCTCACTGGCCTGCCCTATCACCATAAAAGCTTTTTGATCTTCTTCATGCACCAGAGCTTTCAAACGGTTAACTTCTGAACGGCTGATCACGCAGTACAGTACCGGGCGGGAATATTGGGTATACGCGCCGGTGCCAGGTAAGACTGTAACGCCTCGCTCAAGCTCCTCCATAATCCGGGTCGCGATCCTCTCATAACATCCAGATATGATCATGGCAGCCCGGTAGATTTCAATCCCTTCCGATATCAATTCCGCTGAAATTCCGCTGACGTAAATCACCACCATGCCATATAAAGCCAGCTCCCAATTCCAGGCCAGCCCACCGGCCAGGACAACAATCGTGTCCGTTATCAGGTAGGCTTGTGTCATCGGGAATCCAAATTTGCGGTAAAGGATTAAACCCAGAATATCGCTCCCCCCGCTGGTGCCTTTGCCGCGGTAAACCAGTCCCAACCCCATCCCAAAGACCAGTCCACCGTACAAACTGTTCAGAACCAGATCATGGGTGATCCCATTCTGAGGAAGGAATAAAGTTAAGAACTCTGTGAAAAATGAGAAAGCAACAATTGCCACCCCGGTGCGTACCGCAAACTTCACTCCGCCCAAATAGCGCCACCCAATCAGGAAAAGCGGCAGGTTCCCCATAAAGACCATCAACCCAATCGGCCAGTCAGTGAAGTAATGAATGATCTGTGATGCGCCGCTGATCCCCCCACTGACCAACAACGCCGGGATCAGGAAAAACCGCATAGCGATTGCCTGTACCAATGCTCCCAAAACCAGAAAAATATAATCCTGAAGCAGTCGCCAGGAAAATTTCAGCTTAAGTTTTTCCATAGATTATTCAAACTCCAAACCAGCATCCAATTCAAATCGGGGTTCCAAGAAGTGAAATTATATAACTGATCCTAACAGTTGAACAGTAGAGACTGGCATACTTTTAATCGCGTCTCTCTCGGTGACCCCCATTCACACTTAATCAAGAGTCCTGCTGGAGGATTGAGCCGCAGGAACGGCAGTAAATATCTCCAGGTAAGGCTCGCTTTCCACATTCAAAACAATACACCTCAAAGTCTTCATCAAGGCCTGTTGCTTCTTTTTTCCCAGTCTGGGTCAGGAATCTGGGAATCGGGCTGGGCACTTTATTTCCGGACTGCCAATACCAGAAACCCCCGCCCACAATCAGGAGCAGCCCAAAAACACCCAGCGCCCATGGGAGCACCTCAATAAAAGTGGCCCAACCAAGCGTCTGAGGCATAATTGGCTCCACGGGTTGAACCGGTTGCAAGCTCTGGCTGAGTGTGTCCTCATCTTTTTGATAGGATATGCGTATTGTAATGGGTGTGCCGGTATTCACCGAACCAACTACAACCGAATGATAAGTCAAATCATCTTGCCCCTGCTGGTTGAGGCTCGTCTCGGGTAAGATCTTCAAATTTTCCGATGCAACCGGTTGTTGGATACGCACTACCATTTCATTCACAGAATAATCTCCTGGCCAGAGATATTCAAAGCTGCGCAAACCGTTGCTCAGGGAGAGGCGGGGATCATAATACTCCAGGTGAACCTCGGGAGAGAGGGTTGTGAAAGAAACGTTCAACCATTCTTCCTCCACGGTGATCGTGTAATCCAGGTTGTATAATAACCCATCCACCCCCTGCATGGAAACAAGATGGGGTTTCCCGGCAGTCCGAGGTATTTTAACCGCCATCGAAATCGGAAGAGATAATTCTGATGAGAGCGTGATCCGGTAGATAATCAAAACATCTGGCCTATCGTATTCTGGCCAGATATCCACCTGTAACCGGTCAAATGTCAGATCGCTTTGGGCCTTTGCCGCTCCACTGATCATTACCAGCAGCAACAAAACAGCCAGTATCCTGATTTTCAAAAACCCTTCTCCTCACAATATCCGCTTTCTTTTTTATATCTTATCACAATCCCTTTCAAACAGCTCTTTCATACAACGTTTTACCGGCCGTCAATTTCACTGACCCGGCCCAAAAAGCTTTCAATCTTGTAATGAACACCTCCCACACTTTCCCCGCTTTGAGAAAAAGCATATAATGGATACTACAAGAAAAAAATAGATTGAAGAGACCTATGGGCTGGCATACATCCTCACTAAAAAGAGCCTTCTACCAACAATTTCCAAAGGTGGATCTGCATCGACATCTTGAAGGGTCATTGCGAATTGAAACCTTGTTGGAACTGGCCGCGTCTCATGGTATAAAAACTTCTTCCAAAGATGACTTTTATTCCCTGGTGCAGGTTCAACAAGACGATCCTCTCACTTTCAGCAATTTCCTCTCAAAATTTCAACCACTGCGTCTTTTCTATCGATCTCCCGAGGTCATTTCGCGGATCGCGTATGAAGCCATCGAAGACGCCGCGAAGGACAATGTCCGTTATCTTGAACTGCGCTTCACACCAGTTGCTTTGGGGCGGGTGGAAGGCTTCCCGTTGGGCGATGTGATGGACTGGGTTGCTGAAAGCGCAAAGAAAGCCAGCGCGGATTTTAATATTCACACCCGATTGATTGCCAGCGTAAACCGTCACGAAAGCCCAAAGCTCGCGGAGGAAGTCGCCCAACTCACCGTTGACCGCGTAAAAAAAGGTTTTGTGGGGCTGGATCTGGCCGGGAACGAGGCTGAATTTTCTGCCAAACCATTTGCGCCCATTTTCAAAGAAGCTAAACAAAACGGGCTGGCAATTACAATCCACGCGGGAGAATGGGGCGGCGCTGAGAATGTGCGCGAAGCGATCGAAGACCTCAACGCAGACCGGATTGGGCATGGGGTCCGGGTGTTGGAAAGTGATCCAATCGTTTCCCTTGCACGGGAACGGAAAACACCTTTTGAAGTCTGCATTACCAGCAATTACCAGACCGGAGCTGTACCTGCCTTGCTTTTACATCCTTTAACCCGGATGATGATGGCAGACCTGACGGTTACCATTAACACAGACGATCCCAGCATCTCAAAAATAAATCTTTCCAACGAATATATGATCGCGTGTGATGATCTGAGTCTACCGCAGGAAACGCTTGTCGAGACGATCCTCACCGCGGCAGACTCCGCCTTTTTACCCTCATCAGAACGTAAGACTATCCTTGATCTTCTCCAGCAGGAACTTCAAAAAATCGTTTAGAATTAAATCCAATATCCGTTCCGGAAAGAGAGAAGACGTGCATATTCTTATAACCAATGACGATGGCGTTCAAGCGCCCGGATTACTGGCTTTAGCCCAGGAACTAAAAAAACTTGGAAAAGTAACTGTTCTGGCGCCGGACCGCAACTGGTCGATGTCGGGCCATGTAAAAACAATTCACACCCCAATGAAAGTCGTGAAAACGCTCCTGCGCGATGGTACACCAGCTTACGCGGCAAGCGGAGCGCCTTCTGACTGCGTGGCGCTGGCTATGCTGGGACTGCTGGAGGAACGCATCGATGTGGTTGTATCCGGGATCAACCCTTACGCCAACCTTGGCCACGATATCACTTATTCGGGGACTGTTACAGCTGCCATGGAAGCCACCATCGCTGGCGTAACAGGTATTGCGGTTTCTCTTGATGGGCCCTTGATTTCTCCGGAAGAAGTGGATTTTGGGCCCGCTGCTCGAGCCGCGAAGCATGTCATTGAAACAGTGATCAACCAAAAACTGCCCAAAAATATCCTCCTGAGTGTCAATGTTCCTTACCTTCCCGATCATAAAATTAAAGGATATCAAATCACCCGCCAGGGCACGCGGATCTACCGCGATTTATTAATCCAAAAGCTGGATGAAGAAGGTGAACCGGTTTATATCATCGGTGGTGAATTCCCTACCGGACTGCCAGAAGAGGGAACCGATATTGGTGCGTTGAATCAGGGTATTGTTTCCATCACCCCTATTTCCATGGATATGACTGCCTACCAGCACATCGATCAAATCCGGAACTGGAATTGGGGAGGATCAAACCATCCTCACGCTGTGGCTGGCTAATTCATCCTGACGCCATTTGACAACTTCTTCTGTGTCCCAGCGCATCGGGTATAATTGCGTTCACGATGTACCGTAAACCATCATTCACAGCATTTTTGCTGATTTTACTGACGATATTCCTGCTCCAGGCGACACCCACACAGGCTCAAGCGCCCAGCGCTTATGATTTGATCAGCACTGTCAATGGGTGGCGGATCAGTGCGGGGCTTTCCCCTTTGGAAATTGATAACGCGTTAATGGCCGCGGCCCAGGGGCATTCTGAGTATCAAGCTTCAATTGGCAGCTGGTCTCATGTGGGTGCGGGTGGCACCTATGAGTGGGACCGTGCCGCTGCGGCCGGGTATGGCGGTGGAGCAAACATCAAATGCGATGAAGCGGTTGCCATTGCCAATGTCAGCACATCCGTGGATACAGTGGTGTACACGCTTTGGAATGATTATGACCACCGGGACCTTGTCCTGTTGAACGCAAATTATGTGCATGTTGGCGCAGCCGCGGTAGAAGCAGGCGGCCTGGTGTATTACACGCTGGATGCCTGTTACACAGGCAGCGGCGCCGCCAGCAACCCACCATCCAACCCAACCGGAAACACTACAATCAGCAGTCTTCCTACCGCGACACGAGAAATTATCATGGCTGTTCAGACTGCTGCCCCCGCAGATGATGGATCAATTACCCATGAAGTACAGCCCGGACAGTCCTTATGGGCGATTTCCGACACATACAAAGTAGACAGCGCGATCATTGCTCAACTCAACAGCCTGGCCACAGACAACCCGGTGATTTTTCCCGGGCAGAAGCTGTTGATCCGCCCTTCATTCACCCCCACCGTGTCACCCACCATCACCGAAACACCTATCCCGGCGACGCGCACGCCAAGACCAACATCAACACCTCTTCCTACCAGGCCCACAAAAACTGCCACACTCACCCCCACAGCTACCGAACAGCCTTTGCTTCCCGAAATCCCTGCGATCAAAGGACTGGACAGACGCACCCTGGGAATCGCGATCATCACGGTGTGCGGGTTGGGTCTTGCGGCAATGATTATTGGCCTGCTTAAATCCAGATAACCTTGAACTGCTTTCACAAACCAGGAACCCGTTATTACGGGTTGATGCTATGGCAAAAAAACACTCACAAAAAAGATCTCCTTACCTCATCCTGATTGGATTATTCCTGTTGCTCAGCCAGATATTCGCTCCCTCAAGGGCAGCAAACGCGCAAGCCGGTTCTGCCTATGACCTGATAGACGCCGTGAACCAGATGAGAGCTGATTACGGCCTGCCTCCTTATCAAATTGATGGCGGGCTGATGGCCTCTGCTCAATCGCATTCCGAATACCAGGCCTCCATCCAGACCATCACTCACCAGAGAGCCGATGGTACTTCTCCCGCTGACCTGGGCTTCACCGAAAACATCGCCGGGGGAATGAATCTTTCCATTGGGTATGCGGTTAATTCAATCTGGTCTGATACTGCGCACATGAATACCATGGTGGGGATTTCCAGCGGGTATGTTGGGGCTGGTGTTGCCGAATCCAATGGTGTGGTTTACTACACCCTGCAGGTCCGCAGAGACTCGGGCGGAAAACAGATCCCGGTTCAAACCTTCACCCCGGCTGGCGGCAGCCCGGTCCGCTCCGGTCCAACGAGCACACAGGAAGTCGTTATCTCTGTGCTGACAATCACCCCCGCCGCGGATGGTTCTATCATCCACCAGGCGGAAGCCGGGCAAACCTTGTGGGAAATTGCCATCGCTTACGGTAAAACTGTAGCAGAGTTGATTACATTGAACCTGCTTGACGCCAACAACCAGATCATTTATGAAGGGCAGAATATCCTTATCCAGGCCCCTTACACACCCACCACCACACCAACCATTACCAATACACCCCTACCTCCCACCCGGACGCCGCGACCTACTTTTACCCCCCGCCCCACAAAACCCACCTCAACCCCGGCTCCAACCGCCACGCCCACTAAAAGCCCCCTGATCCCAAGCCTGAAAGATATGGGAAGACAGGAAAGAGTAAATGTGGCGATTGCCATCCTGTCCATCAGCGGTATCGGGCTCGCGTTGACCCTCGGTGTGGGGTTAAAAAATAAAAATTAAGCCTTCTCGCGACTAACACATCTTTAAAAGCAAATAATCCCCAAAAGAGCTGCCAGTTCAACCGACTGTGAGATCATTCAGCCGGAGATACTCTGTTTCCGTGTCGGTTTACTGCCCGAATAAAAAACAGGCGTCTCCAAGACACCTGCTTCTATTCATAGTATTGTAGTATTGGCTCACAGTATTGGCTGTGCTGGCAAATCAGTTATCACTCTCAGCCACGGCCTCAGGAGTACTGCCCAAACCCTGGGTTAAGCGGTCGATGATGATCGCCAGGATAACGATACTGATCCCGCCGTTGAATCCACGCCCCACATCCAATCTGGAGATGCCGTTCAACACTTCCGTGCCCAATCCGCCCGATCCAATCATGGAGGCGACAACAACCATAGCGAGCGCCATCATGATAGTCTGATTCACACCTGTCATAATGGTTGGCATGGCCAGCGTAAATTGCACTTTTCTAAGCATCTGCCAGGATGTGGCTCCAAACGCCTGCGAGGCTTCAATCACATCTTCCGGCACCTGCCGGATACCCAGATCGGTTAACCGCATGACTGGTGGTACGGCATAAATAAATGTAGAGAGCAACGCGGGCACCTTCCCCAGCCCAAAAAGCATCAGAGCAGGAATGAGATAAACAAAACTGGGCATGGTCTGCATCATATCCAAAATGGGGTGAACGATGTTCTTGACGCGGTCACTCTTAGCCATCAAAATCCCCAACGGGATTCCAACCAGAACCGCCAGCAAAGTTGCCGCAATGATAATCGCCAGCGTTTTCATGGACAGATCCCACAGACCAATTGACCCAATGAAAAACAACCCCGCGATCACACCCAGACTGATTTTCCATCCACGCAGCCGCCAGGCAGCAAGCGCAAAAAGAAGAATAATGACAAACCACGGCAGCCACAACAAAATACGTTCAGTGAGGAGCATCGGCGCCAGCAGCGCACTTCCCAACGCATCAAAAAAAACTTCTCCCTCCACTGTCAGCCATTTAACAATCGCATCCACCCATTCCCCTAAAGGAATATAGATAAACTCAGGAAATTCCCATAACATTTAATATCACCTCAATCTAATCTGGAAGCGCCCGGCAAAATACAGCCCGGGCGCCTGTTTTATTTTTCAAATCGGGCAAAACACTGGTTTACTGCTGTGCCTCAGCGAGTGCCGCATCAACTTTTTCTGCTACGTCGGCGGGCACCCATTCATGCCATCGTTCCGAATAATTTTCCAGGAACCACAACGCGGCTTCGTCCGCTTCCACCTCATTGGTGGACATATAACCGGCCGTCTTGTTGAGCGGTTCGGTTCCAACGTTCATATTTTCCAGGAACTCAACGACTTCAGGAGCACGCTCCTTAAGACTTTTGTGAACGCCTTTGTGAATCCCCAGGGTTTCATACGCGCAGCCAGCATTTTCGGTGATGTCATCCAGTGTGATGGTGTCGTTGACGTAAGCGGAAACTTCTTCCCAGCATTCGTCATTGTATGCTGGCTCTTCAAGCTGAACCATGTCGTAAACCCCTAAAAGCCAGGTAGGCTCCCAGTAATAAGACAGAACGGGATTGCCTTTTTCATAGGCTCCCGCGATAGCGGCATCCAAAGCGGCTGAAGCGCCAGGCTCAAGGATGTTATAGTCATCATCCAATCCGTAGGCATGCATTTTTGCCCGGTTAACGAGCGCGCACTGCCAGCCCGTAATGCAGTTGATCAGTAAGCCTTTATTGGGATCTTCGGGATCCTGGAATAATTCCTTGTACTTTGGCAGATCAAAAACGGATTTCAGGTCCGGAGCCATCGGTTCAATACCGCGTTCAGCGTCTCCTTCAATCACATAGCGTGGCACATAGAAACCCTGGGTGGATTTTTCGTATGTATCACCCAGGTCAAGGACATCGCCTGAAGTGGTAGCCTCGGTATACCAATCCATAATATTGGCACGCCAGAGTTCCATGTGCACATCAATATCCCCATTTGTCAGAGACTGCTGAAATACAGCTGTTGTCATTTCCACAGTTTCAGCGGGATAACCATAGCCATTTTCAACGATAAATTTTGCGATTGCGTTGTTGATCCATAAAGTCTGAAACTGAGTGTCCGAGAATTTGATCACTTCTTTCTGTCCACCAACCCCGGCTTCATTTGAAGCACCTGGCTGGCAGGCTCCAAGAACAAGCGAAAACAATATGATGATTGCGGTCAATAGATACGTCTTTTTTGATAACATAATCTTCTCCTGGTGTTAAATTTTGATAACAAATCGATCAACACCCTGTGATGAATCTTCGATTTGATTTGAATGAATTTCTTAATTTTGGGCTAAATCTTCTGGAGAACTGCCATTATTGCCGTTAGCCTGCCCGGAAAGGGCAGAAAGAATGGCAACCCTGGGGATAATTCCCAACAAACGATTTTCCTGGCTCAATACCGCGACCGGCCATTTCATGTCCGCCAGGATCGGGATCAGTTCATCCAGCGTAGTTGCAGGGCTGGTAGTGTAAACTTCCTTGAGACCAACCTCGCTCAATTGTTTAATGTTGCGCTTGCTGGCTTCCATGGCATCATCTACGGTCAGCAAACCTCTCAAACGACTTTTACGGTCCACGATAAAGACACTGGAATGGCCTTCTTTGCGCATGATCTCCAACGCTACCCGTGGACCACTGCGATCGGAAACAACCGTGTAAGGATCCACCATCGCATTGGCCGCGGTCAGTACCCGGCTGCGGTTAACATCACGGGTAAAATCCTGGACATATTCATTGGCCGGGTTTTCGAGAATTTCTTCAGGCGTTCCGATCTGGACAACCTTCCCATCCTTGAGAATGGCAATCCGGTCACCCAGGCGAAGTGCTTCGTCCAGGTCGTGCGTGATAAAAATGATCGTTTTATTAAGATCACCTTCCAGATCGATCAACTCGTTCTGCATTTCCCGGCGGATAAGCGGGTCCAGTGCGCTGAAAGGCTCATCCATCAGCAAGACTTCCGGATCGTTGCACAACGCGCGCGCCAACCCCACCCGCTGCTGCATCCCGCCACTCAATTCACTGGTTCGGCTATTCTCATATCCTTTCAACCCTACTTTATCAACCCAATCCGCGGCCTTCTCCTCTCTGGCAGCTTTATCCACCCCGCGAATTTCCAGACCGAACGCCACATTCTCCAGCACAGTCCGGTGTGGAAGCAAACCAAACCGTTGGAAAACCATGGTCATGGTATTGCGGCGATATTCTCGCAAATCCTCTTCTGAAAATTGAAGAACATCCTTGCCCCGGATCTTGATTTCACCAGCTGTTGGTTCGATCAGACGGTTCAAACAACGCACCAAAGTTGATTTTCCGCTGCCAGACAATCCCATCACCACAAAAGTCTCACCCTCTTCAATCTCAAGATTTATGTTTTGCAAAGCGATGGTGTGCCGGGTTTTCTTAAGGACTTCTTTTTTTGTTTTTCCTGCCTTTAAAGAAGCCAGAATTTCTTTTGGTTTGGGCCCAAAGATTTTGTAAAGATTATTAATTTCAATTAAAGCCAATTTCAACCTCCGAAACAGGATTTTTCAGCGTTAACAAACGCAATAATATCCATGGAAAAAGAATTTTCCAGGTTTGTTTTCCAAATACAAATTCACAAATTCTGATAGCCTGTTTTGACGGGGTTTCAATCCCCGCTGCGCGGATTATTTTTTATTTGCGCAAACGAACGCCGGCAAAAATTTCTGAGCATCCATTTCCAGGCGAAATGCCCTGTTTTGCTTCAAAAAATCTCTCAAAAGGATTGTTCTTTGAAACAAATGGGTGATCTGAAGAACATAACAACAAGGGATTATACCATAAATCTGATCATCAATGATAGAATAGTTTATTATAAATTCAATAAATCAATTGTTTACTTGAATTTTGGTAATGGCACTGGTAATTAAAAGGAGGAATTGATGCCCTATTTTGCGACAATTCAAATGCAGCCAATCTTGCTGGACAGAAATGCGAATCTACAAAAGATATCCGGGCTGATGGCTCAAGCAGCCAAAAGCAATGTCAAATTTGCGGTCTTCCCGGAATGTTGTCTTTCTGGTTATGATCTCACCATTGAGGAAGCCCGTCAAATCGCAGTATCAATTCCCGGGCCGGAAACCAGGGGAATCGAAAAAGATTGTCGCAAACTGAACATGTATGTGGTTGTGGGGTGTATTGAGGTGGGTGATGATGGGAAATACTACAATTCGGCAGTTCTGATCGGGCCGGAGGGTCTGGTGGGCTCCTACCGGAAAGCGCACCTGCCGTATCTGGGAATAGATCGCTTTTTAGAGGCCGGCAGTGAGTTCCCGGTAGTGTTGGATATTCCGTTGGGCAAGATTGGACTGATGATCTGCTATGATGTTTTCTTCCCTGAAGCTGCCCGCGTTCATGGTCTGGCCGGCGCTCAGGTACTCGCTATTCCCACCGCCTGGACCGCGTCAGACCCCCAATTTCCGGAATTTGTACGGGCCCGAGCCGCCGAGAATGATATTTACGCGATCGGTACCAACTGGGTGGGCTCTGAAAGAGGAGAGACTTATCTGGGGAACAGTACAATTGCCAATCCGGATGGGCAAAGCCTGGTTCAGGGATCAGGCACCGAGGAGGAAATCCTGTGCGCTGAAATCAATGTGTCGAATACGCATCGTGGCCGGCGAATCATAATCCCGGGTAAGTTTGAGATGGATCTCTGGCAGGAAAGAAGACCCGAACTCTACCAAACAATCACGGATGAATATAAAATAAAGAATAAAACAGAAATCGGGAAATAAAAAATGTATGCTTCCATAAAACACAAATATTCCGAAGAGGTTTACGAGCAATTCAGCCGGATTTGTAAAGCGCTGGGCAGCTCCAGGAGATTTGAACTCCTCGACTTGCTGTCGCAGGGAGAACACACTGTGGAAGAACTCGCCAACGAAACCGGAATGTCCATCGCGAACACTTCACAACACCTACAAAACCTGAAGGGTTCGCATCTCGTGTCTGTCCGCCGCCATCGCAACGAGATGTTCTACCGTTTGAAGGACGACTCGCTGGTTGAGGTGCTGGAGGCTGTTGAAAAAGTTGCGGAGAATTATCTGGCTGAAATCGACAGGATCAAACTCAATCTGAAACAGGACCGGCTGAGGATCAAAACAATTTCCTTCAGCGAACTGGACAACCTGCGTGAAAATGGAACCGTGCAGTTAATAGACGTCCGTCCAAAACCAGAATATCAGGCCGGACATCTACCCGGCGCGGTTTCAATTCCACTGGAAGAGCTGGAAAACCGGTTGGCTGCGCTTTCGCCAACAGATCCTGTTGTGGTGTATTGCCGCGGTTTTTACAGCCTGCTGGCAGACGAGGCCATAAAGCTGCTTGACTCGAAGCATTTTGATGCCAGCCGCCTGGAATGGGGAACCAACAAATGGCGGTTGGAAGGCCGCCATTTGGAAATGTAAACTGATTGGACATTACACACATCAGGCATCAGACATCATTAAAAAGTATCTCAAAGAGGCTGCAGTTCAGAACCGGCAGCCTCTTTAAATTCTTAATCTGATCAAATTATCAAATTTAAACGTGTATTTCAAATTTCAGCTTAAATCATGAAATCTTCGCCCTTCCACAGGCCATCTTCAGGCAAATGAATGCCCAGGTGAGGGTGATAACTGCTCCCATTTTCATTGGGGTATTTGACCAGATGCTTTTCCAGGTTGCCCTCAACCTCTTCCAGGCGAGACATCATCTCCGTAATCGTCGTCAGGATGGTATCGGGTAATTTATCGTGGTTCAAATCCGGCACAGCAGATTTCGGCGTGCTGCGCACCACAATTCTGCCTGGAACCCCTACAACCACCGAGTTTTCGGGCACCGGTTTCACGACCACAGCATTGGAGCCAATCCGGCTGTCTTCACCCACCTCAATCGCGCCCAGCACCTTC